>SCPN01000267.1_pt1 | contig 83819 bp, 81 predicted proteins | sample 6106831 | NCBI WGS metagenome assembly SCPN01 (sample SAMN10720447, study PRJNA508395) | human gut metagenome | isolation source: Participant 1, 0 month
TGAATGGCTCCTTTCCCGCGTCAAAGATGCGGCGCGTATAATCTGCTGGGTCTGCTGTGCGATCAAGCGGAAGAATCCCGTCCGATCGTCCCGCTTCTTGCAGTTTTCGGGGATATGTCCGCGAAGCCGCCTTGATACCAGCACGTTTCCGGAAGTCGTTACAATCCGGAATGCGCCGAAACCTTGTCGTGAACCCACTTCGCCGCAATTGCGCGTTCCGATCAAAAGGCGAAGACGAAGCGCAAACGCTGTATAGCTTTGCGTGTCGGTTTCGCGCTGCGGCGGAAAAGCGCCTTGAATGCGTTTTCAGCGTGAACCTCGACTTTTTCCGGAAAGCTCGCAAATGCTGAAATAGCTATCGAAGATACATGCCGAACACGCGCGCGTCCGTTTGCGCATTTCATCGGAAGCAGGCGCTCTGTATTCTTCCGCCGTCATTGCGGGATGAAATTTTCCCTCGAAGCGCGCGTCGCCTGCTTCCGGCAGAACCCGCGTAAAGCTCGTTGTTAAACTGTGTCATATTGAATAGCTCCTTCGTATTTCAGCAATTCGCGCCGCGTCGGTTTCCTCTGCGTCGGAATTCTCTTGCACCGTCGCTTGGCAGATCGGCGCTGTACTTCGGGCAGGCGTAGCCGTCAAACTCCCCATATAGCCGCGTTTCAGCTCTTCGTAGATAGCGGCGGCTCCTTCAGACGGGCGGCAATGTCAGCAACGCGTTCACCCTCTGCATACATTTTCGATCTCGCGGCGCTGTTCCAGCGTCAAATAACTGTATCCGTTCAATGTTTTAACCTCCTTCCGCCTGCCTTCGGATAAAAAAATAATGCAGGAAAAACCGTAACGGTTTCTTCTGCATTTAATGATACTCTCAACATTTTTGCAATAATTTGCAAAAAGCTATTGACATTGATTTTTCCTACTGATATAATTTTGTAGCCGCTTTGAGCGGGGTGAAAAGTGGAAGCTCCCCTTCCCTCCCGTAAGAGCGAGCCCGTAATGAAGGAGTTGAATATCATGCAGGCAATCATTGTGACCGGCGGCAAGCAGTACAAGGTGGCGGAGGGCGACACTCTGTTCATCGAGAAGCTGGAGGCCGAGGCCGGCCAGGAGATCGTGTTCGATCAGGTTCTGGCCATCCTGGACGGCGACAAGGCTACCTTCGGCGCTCCCGCCGTGGAGGGCGCTTCCGTGGCCGCCACCGTCGTGAAGAACGGCAAGGGCAAGAAGGTCCGCGTCTTCAAGTACACCCCCAAGAAGGGCTACCGGAAGCGTCAGGGCCACCGTCAGCCCTACACCAAGGTGCAGATCGGCGCCATCAAGGCCTGATTTATGACCACCGCCACATTCCACACCGAAGGCCGCCGCATCACCGGCTTCACTGTCCAGGGACACAGCGGCTATGCCTCGGAGGGAGAGGACATCGTCTGTGCCGCGGTGACCAGCGCCGTGCGCCTGGCGGAGTGCGCCGTCAATGACGTACTCGGCCTGGAGGCTCCGGTGAAGGTGCGGCAGAAGGACGCGTCCATTACACTGAAGCTCCCCGCCCAGCTGGGACCGGCCAACGAGGATACCTGTCAGGTCCTCCTGACCGCCCTCATGGTCCATCTGGTCCAGCTGGCGGAGGAATATCCCGACCATATTACCGTTTTGGAGGTGTAACACTATGCTGAATATCGGTCTGCAGTTTTTCGCCCATAAAAAGGGCGTTGGCTCCACCCGGAACGGCCGCGACTCTGAGTCCAAGCGTCTGGGCGTGAAGCGCGGCGACGGTCAGTTCGTGCTGGCCGGCAACATTCTGGTCCGGCAGCGCGGCACCCACATCCACCCCGGCGTGAACGTGGGCAAGGGCAGCGACGACACCCTGTTCGCCATGAAGTCCGGCAAGGTGAAGTTCGAGCGCCTGGGCAAGGACCGCAAGCAGGTCTCCATCATCGAGATCGCGCAGTAATCAAGCCACAAAGCCGCAAACGATCACCGTTTGCGGCTCTTTTTATCCGGAAAAGAGGTTTTCTTGTATGGAATATCGCAAGTTTGCCCAGGGGTATGTCCTGCGCCTGGACCCCGGCGAGGAGATCGCCGGCTCCCTCACCCGCCTGGTGGAGGAGGAGGGCGTCCAGCTGGCCTCCGTCTCCGCCCTGGGGGCGGCCAACGACGTGACCATTGGTATTTTCAACACGGTGGAGAAGCAATACTACTCCCACCGGTATCAGGGGGATTATGAGATCTCCGCTCTGGTGGGCAATGTGACCCAGAAGGACGGGGAGCCCTATCTCCATCTCCACATCACCATCGGAAACCCTGTGACCGGAGAGGTCCACGCGGGCCATCTCTCCTCCGCCACCATCAGCGCCACCCTGGAGCTCTTCCTCCAGGTCTGGGACGGGCAGGTGGGACGGAAGTTCAGCGATGCCGTGGGGCTCAATCTGCTGGAATTTTGAACCTGAACATCACACTGTAAGGAGGCGTTCTGTATGGCAGCACCCTTTGTAGACACCGCAAAGATCACCGTCCGCTCCGGCAACGGCGGCAATGGCGTGGTCTCCTTCCACCGGGAAAAATATGTGGCCGCCGGCGGACCGGACGGCGGCGACGGCGGCCGGGGCGGCAACGTGGTGGTCACGGTGGACGACCACATGTCCACCCTGATGGACTTCCGCTATAAGCGCAAATACACCGCCGCCAACGGCACAGACGGCGGCGGCAAGCGCTGCACCGGCAGAAACGGCGCGGACCTGGTCCTGCGGGTCCCCCGGGGCACCATCATCCGGGACGCCGCCACCCAGGAGATCATCCACGATATGTCGGATGACGCCCCCTTCATCCTCTGCCGGGGCGGCCGGGGCGGCTGGGGCAACCAGCACTTCGCCACCCCCACCAGGCAGGTCCCCCGCTTTGCCAAGGCGGGTTACCCCGGCGAGAGCCGCGAGGTGGTTCTGGAACTGAAGCTGCTGGCTGATGTGGGACTGGTAGGCTTCCCCAACGTGGGCAAGTCCACGCTGCTCAGCGTGGTCAGCCGGGCCCAGCCCAAAATCGCCAACTACCATTTCACCACCCTCTTCCCCAACCTGGGCGTGGTGTATGTGGAGGAGGGCGTCTCCTTTGTCATGGCGGATATCCCCGGCATCATTGAGGGCGCTGCTGACGGCGCCGGCCTGGGGCATGACTTTCTGCGCCACATCGACCGCTGCCGCCTGCTCATCCATGTGGTGGACGTCTCCGGCAGCGAGGGCCGGGACCCAGTGGAGGACTTCGAGGCCATCAACGCCGAACTGAAGCAGTACTCCCCTGAGCTGGCCTCCCGCAAGATGATTGTGGCCGCCAACAAGACGGACATCATGGCCGATCCCGCCCTGCTGGACAAGTTCCGCGCCCACGTGGAGGGCCTTGGGCTGGAACTGTTTGAGATCTCCGCCGCGGCCCATCAGGGCACCCGGGAGCTGGTCAAAAAGGCCGCCCAGGAGCTGGCCCAGCTTCCCCCTGTGGCGGTGTATGAGCCCACCTATGTGGAGCGCCCCCCCGAGGTGGACACCTCCGGCGAGGTCTCCATTGAGAAATATGACGACACCTGGGTGGTGGAGGCCCCCTGGCTCCAGCACCTGATGGCCAACGTCAACTTCGGCGACTTTGAGAGCCGCAACTGGTTCGACCGCAAGCTGCGGGAGTCCGGCCTGTTCGACAAGCTGGAGTCCATGGGCATCCAGGACGGGGACATCGTCTCCCTGTACGACCTGGAGTTCGAGTACCAGCGCTGAGACGGTCTGTTTCCTTTCAGCTGCCGCAAAAAATATGGCATCCAAACTGAGTTTGGATGCCATATTTTTATTGATCTATCTTGCCGCGCTTTCCCACTCAGATCGAGCTGTGGAAGGTGCGCTGGATGACCTCCAGTTGCTGCTCCCGGGACAGGCGGCTGAAATTCACCGCATAGCCGGACACCCGGATGGTCAGGCTGGGGTACTGCTCGGGGTGCTCCATGGCGTCGATCAGGGTCTCACGCCGGAGGACGTTCACATTCAGGTGGTGGGCCCCCTGGCTGAAGTAGCCGTCCAGGATGGAAACCAGATTGCTCTCCCGCTGCGCCTCGTCCTTGCCCAGGGCCTCGGGGACGATGGAGAAGGTGTTGGAGACTCCGTCCTGACACACATCCCGATAGGGGATCTTGGCTACGGAATTCAGGCTGGCCAGGGCTCCGTTCACGTCCCGGCCATGCATGGGGTTGGCGCCGGGGGCCAGGGGCTCGCCCAGCTTGCGGCCGTCCGGGGTGGAGCCGGTCTTTTTCCCGTACATCACATTGGAGGTGATGGTCAGGGCGGACAGGGTGTGCTTGGCCCCCCGGTACAGGGGGTGCTTTTTCAGCTCCCGGGAGAAGGTGCGTACCACATAGACCGCCTCGTCGTCCGCCCGGTCATCGTCGTTTCCGTACTTGGGGAAGCAGCCCTCGGTGACAAAGTCCACCGCGATCCCCTGCTCATTGCGGATGGGACGCACCCTGGCGTACCGGATGGCGGAGAGGGAGTCGGCGGCCACAGACAGGCCGGCGATGCCGAAGGCGGTGAGGCGCTCCACCTTGGTGTCATGGAGGGCCATCTGGCTGGCCTCATAGGCGTACTTGTCGTGCATATAGTGGATGATGTTCACCGTGTCGGCGTACAGCTCGGCTGCGTAGGCCAGCACCCTGTTGTAATTCTCCCGGACCTTCTCATAGTCCAGCACCTCGTCGGTGATGGGCTGGATGCCGGGGACGATCCGGGCGCCGGACCGCTCATCCACTCCGCCGTTGATGGCGTACAGAAGGCACTTGGCGATGTTGCACCGGGCCCCGAAGAACTGCATCTGCTTGCCCACCGCCATGGCGGACACACAGCAGGCGATGGCGTAGTCATCGCCATATACAGGACGCATCACATCATCATTTTCATACTGAATGGAATCAGTCGCAATGGACATTTTGGCGCAGTAGCGTTTAAAGCCCTCGGGCAGATGCTCGGACCAGAGAACAGTGAGGTTAGGCTCAGGCGCGCTGCCCAGGTTGGTGAGGGTGTGGAGATAGCGGAAGGAGGTGCGGGTGACCAGGGTCTTTCCCCCAATGCTCATGCCGCCGATGGACTCGGTGACCCAGGTGGGGTCGCCGCCAAAGAGCTCGTTGTACTCCGGGGTGCGCAGATGGCGCACCAGGCGCAGCTTGATGATGAACTGGTCCACCAGCTCCTGGGCCTCCTCCTCAGTGATGACCCCGTTCTCCAGGTCCCGCTGGAGATAGATGTCCACAAAGGTGGAGGTGCGGCCCAGGGAGGTGGCGGCCCCATTGTTCTCCTTGATACCCGCCAGATAGGCCATGTACAGGGCCTGGATGGCGTCATGGGCGTTGGCGGCGGGCCTGGACAGGTCCACCCCATAGCGGGAGGCCATATCCTTCATCTTCCCCAGGGCGCGGATCTGCTCGGAGACCTCCTCCCGCAGGCGGATGCGCTCCTCTCCCATGGGGCCGTCCAGCTCCTCCAGGTCCCGCTTTTTCCACTCGATCAGGCGGTCCACGCCGTACAGGGCCACCCGGCGGTAGTCGCCGATGATGCGGCCCCGTCCGTAGGCGTCAGGCAGGCCGGTGAGCAGGCCCGCGTGACGGGCGGCCCGGGTGCGCTCCGGGTAGGCGTCAAAAACGCCCTCGTTGTGGGTCTTGCGGTACTCGGTGAAGTGGGCCTCGATCTCCGGGTCCAGCTGATAGCCGTACTGCTCCAGGGCGGACTTGGCCATACGGGTCCCGCCGTACAGGTTGACGATGCGCTTCAGAGGAGCATCCGTCTGAAGGCCCACGATGACCTCGTTCTCCCTGTCGATATAGCCGGGGGCGTAGTTATCGATGCCGGACACCCGGTGGGTGTCCACATCCAGGATCCCGTCCTTCAGCTCCCGGAGCAGCAGCTCCTCGCACCGCTTCCACACCGCCTTCGTGCGCTGGGTGGGGCCGGCCAGAAAGGCGTCGTCCCCCAGATAGGGGGTCCAGTTCTTTTGGATAAAGGAACGTACATCAATGGAGCGCTGCCACTCGCCGGCGGCAAAACCGTTCCACGCCTGATCCTGCATCACCATGATAAAATCCTCCTCTACATATATCTATATCATTCAATTTCAGTTGGTATCGATTTTACCCGTTCAAATCTGAAAACCAGCGTTCCTGCAACTGCCGGCACAGCTCCGGGTCCATGGCGGGGACCTCCGCCAGGGGATCCGCGCGGCCCAGTCCCCGGTATTTCTCCGCCCCCAGCTTGTGGAAGGGAAGCAGTTCCACCTTTTGCACCTTGGGGAGGGTATCCACATACTTCCGCAGGGCAGCCAGGTGCTCCTCCTGGTCAGTGAGCCCAGGAACCACCACATGGCGCACCCACATGGGCGTCCCCGCCCGGCGCACAGCCTCCACAAAGTCCAGTGTCCGCTCCATGGACCGTCCCGTCACCCTCTGATAAGCCTCCGGGACCTCGTGCTTCACATCATAGAGGAGCAGATCTGTGCAGCTCAGGATGTCCTCATACGCCCCCAGCCCCGCCCCGGAGGTGTCCAGGCAGGTGTGGATCCCGGCCTTGCGGAGCCGTGCCAGGCACTCCGCCAGGAACTCCGGCTGGAACAGCGGCTCCCCGCCGGAAAAGGTCACCCCGCCGCCGGAGCGGTCGAAGTAGGGCCGGAAGCGCAGCAGCCGGCGAACCAGAGCCTCCGGCTCCACCGCCTCGCCACCCTCCGCCGTTTGAGTATCCGGATTGTGGCAGTAGAGGCACCGGAGGGGGCAGCCCTGAAGAAATACCACGCAGCGCACGCCGGGACCGTCCACCAGGCCCATGCTTTCCATGGAATGGATATATCCGGTCAAAAAGGATCCCTCCTGTTCTGAAAAACGGGGATTTGGCTCAAAAAGGGCGCAAAAAAGCCGCCCCTCCGGGCCCTCCTCGGCGCCCAGACGGTCGGCATACATGACGATCATACTCCCCGTGGTTCCACCACTTCCGTCAGTCATATGATCCGCGCTCAGAATACAACAGCGCTCCGTCCCTTGTCAAGGGGCGGAGCGCTGTTTCAGCATTTTTGACAAAGAACTGCCTGGAGCAGGCGGGCGCTTTCCGGTCAGAACGCCCGGTCCGGTCACTCCTTCTTTCCGGCCGCCTTCTTCCGGTCGGCCACCCGTACCACAATGTTGGACAGGGCAAACAGGGCGATGGCGTTGGGGATGACCATCAGGTTGTTGAACATATCGGTCAGCTCCCACACCAGATCGTTGGACATCACAGTACCCAGGAAAATGAAGACCAGGGCAATGACTGAGTAGACAGGGACCGCCTTTTTCCCAAACAGATAAACCGCGTTGATCTTGCCGAACAGGTTCCAGCTGAGCACGGTGGAGAAGGCGAAGAAGAACAGGCAGACCGCCACAAACATGGCTCCAGCCTCCGCCCCAAAGACCACACCGAAGGCAGTCTGGGCCAGATTGGTCTTGCTCAGCGTCTCTGTGACCGCGCCGGTATAGCCGTTGGCCAGAGGGCCGCCCTCGGTATACAGGGTGGAGATGACCACCAGTGCGTTGAGGGTGAGCACCACAAAGGTATCGATGAACACACTGACCATCGCCACCACGGCCTGGTCATGGGGATCGGTCACGTTCGCCTGGGCGTGGGCGTGGGGGGTGGAGCCCATGCCGGCCTCGTTGGAAAACAGTCCGCGCTTGGCGCCCTGGCTGATGGCCTCCTTCAGCGCATAGCCGAAGCCGCCGCCAATGATGGCCTGGGGCTGGAAGGCATACTGAAAGATCATGGCAAGGTATCAGGGATGTACTGGGCCCGCATCACCAGTACCACCAGGCCCCGCCCAGGAAAATGGCTGCCATGACGGGGACGATCTTCTCGGTGACAGAGGCCAGACGCTGCACGCCTCCCACAAAGATGAAGCCACAGATCACCACCAGCACGATGCCCACGATCCAGGAGGGCACGCCGAAGGCGGTCTGGAAGGTGGAGCCGATGGAGTTGGACTGCACCATGCAGCCCATGAAGCCCAGGGCCAGGATGATGGCCACGGCAAAGAAGCCGGCCAGGAATTTGCCGAAGCCGCCCTTGAACGCGGTGGTAATGTAGTACACCGGGCCGCCGCGGTAGGAGCCGTCAGGGTCCTTCTGGCGGGTCTCAATGGCCAGGGTAGCCTCCGCATAGATGGTCGCCATGCCAAAGAAGGCGATGACCCACATCCAGAAGATGGCGCCGGGGCCGCCGGCCAGGATCGCGCCCGATCCGCCCACGATGTTGCCGGTGCCCACCTGGGCGGCAATGGCGGTGGCCAGGGCCTGGAAGGAGCTCATCCCGTGCTCCTGCTTCCCGCCCCGGAGGGTCAGGTTGCCGAACACCTTCCGCATCCCCTCGCCGAAGCAGCGCACCTGCACAAAGCGGGTGCGGATGCTGTAAAACAGGCCCACGCCGATGAGCAGAAAGACCAGAATATAGCTGGACAAATAGGTATTGATGTTGACTACAATGGGGTACAGTGCTGCTTCCAAAGACTCTAACATGATGGATCCCTCTCCTTTTCTGAACAAAAAACAGACCGTGGAGTACGCTCCACGGTCCGAAAACATTGCGGAAAAAACACCCGCCGGCCGGGCCCATTGGGCACAGCAGGGGCGCTTTCTTCGTCTCTGTCCTTTTGCCTGAGAGATTTACGGGGGCTGAGCCGGTCCCGCATTGCACCTTCGGCACTCGTTCGTCGAGCTTCTCCAGAGTCACATCCACGTACAGTCCTCATCCCAGCCCAGTGGGCCGGACACCTGAGAGTGTTACTCCTTCGGTAGGCGGGAACCCGCACTTTTCCTGCACGCTTCGTTTGTCCTGTTCACTTGTACTGCATACGTTACCACAAAGCCTCAGGAATGTCAACCCCAGGCGCACATTTATACACCTGCGGCGGAAATTCAAAAATTCCACCGGGAAAATTGGTCAGATTGTGGTACGAAGTTTACAATTTGCTCTTTTTTCCGGCGTGTAAATATGGTATACTAAAACATAATGCGCCCAGGTATACCTACCCACAGGCACTCCTTCCCCATAAGAAGTACGGCGCTGGAAATAGATCCTGAGAGAAGAGCAACAACATCGAGGTGTGTTTATGAACGTATTTAAAAAGATTTTCGGGACCAGCTCCCAGCGGGAGGTCAAGGCAATCCTCCCCCTTGTAAATAAGATCGAGGGGCTGGAGGAGGAGTACAAGGCGCTGACCGACGCCCAGCTCCAGGCCAAGACCCCCGAGTTCAAGCAGCGTTTGGCAGACGGCGAGACGCTGGACGACATCCTGCCCGAGGCCTTCGCCGCCTGCCGGGAGGCCGCCTGGCGTGTTCTTGGAATGCGCCCCTACCGGGTGCAGCTCATCGGCGGCATCATCCTGCACCAGGGCCGTATCGCGGAGATGCGCACCGGCGAGGGCAAGACCCTGGTGGCCACCCTCCCCGCCTATCTGAACGCCCTGTCGGGCAAGGGAGTCCACATCATCACCGTCAACGACTATCTTGCCAAGCGCGACTCCGAGTGGATGGGCAAGGTGTACCGCTTCATGGGCCTCACCGTGGGTCTGGTGATCCACGGCGTCATGGGACAGGCCAAGAAGGACGCATACGCCGCCGACATCACCTACGGCACCAACAACGAGTTCGGCTTTGACTACCTCCGGGACAACATGGCCATCTACTCCAGCGAGCTGGTGCAGCGGGGCCACAACTTCGCCGTGGTGGACGAGGTGGACTCCATCCTTATCGACGAGGCCCGCACCCCCCTGATCATCTCCGGACAGGGCGAGAAGTCCACCCAGCTGTACACCATCGTGGACCAGTTCGTCTCCCGCCTGAAGTGCCAGCGCATCGCCAAGGTGGACACCAAGGAGGAGGAGGACGTCAACATCGACGCCGACTATATCGTCGATGAAAAGGCGCGCACCGCCACCCTCACCGCCCGGGGCATCCAGAAGGCCGAGCAGGCCTTCCAGATCGAAAACCTGGCCGATCCGGAGAACACCACCCTCTCCCACCATATCAACCAGGCCATCAAGGCCCACGGCGTGATGAAGCGGGACATCGACTATGTGGTCAAAGAGGGCCAGGTCATCATCGTGGACGAGTTCACCGGCCGCCTGATGTTCGGCCGCCGCTATAACGAGGGCCTCCACCAGGCCATCGAGGCCAAGGAGCACGTGGAGGTCGCTAACGAGTCCAAGACCCTGGCCACCATCACCTTCCAGAACTACTTCCGCCTGTATGACAAGCTCTCTGGCATGACAGGCACCGCCATGACCGAGGAGGAGGAGTTCGGCACCATCTATGAGCTGGACATTGTGGAGATCCCCACCAACCGCCCCGTCCAGCGCATCGACCACCACGATGTGGTGTATAAGAATGAGACAGGCAAGCTCCGTGCCATCGTCCGGCAGATCGAGGAGTGCCACGAGAAGGGACAGCCCGTTCTGGTGGGTACCGTCTCCATCGAAAAGTCGGAGCAGCTGTCTGATATGCTCCAGCGCAAGGGCATCAAGCACAATGTGCTCAACGCCAAGAACCATGAGAAGGAAGCCGAGATCGTCGCCCAGGCCGGTAAGCTGGGGGCGGTCACCGTGGCCACCAACATGGCCGGCCGCGGCACCGACATCATGCTGGGCGGCAACGCGGAGTACCTGGCCAAGGCCGACCTGCGCAAGTCCGGCATGAGCGACGGGCTCATCGCCGAGGCCACCGGCTACGCCGAGACCGACGACCAGGAGATCCTGAATGCCCGCCAGCAGTACGCCCAGGCGGAGGCCAAGTACAAGGACGAGATCCGCGCCGAGGCGGACAAGGTCCGTGAGGTGGGCGGCCTGTTCATCCTGGGCACTGAGCGCCATGAGTCCCGGCGCATCGACAACCAGCTCCGCGGCCGCGCCGGCCGCCAGGGTGACCCCGGTGAGAGCCGCTTCTATCTCTCCCTGGAGGATGACATCATGCGCCTGTTCGGCTCTGAGCGGGTGATGGGCATGATGGAGAAGCTGGGTGTGGACGAGGACACCCCCATCGAGCAGAAGATGCTCACCAACGCCATCGAGAACGCCCAGCGCCAGGTGGAATCCCGGAACTTCCAGACCCGTAAGAACGTCCTTCAGTACGACGACGTGATGAACACCCAGCGCAAGGTCATCTACGAGGAGCGCCGGAAGGTGCTGGACGGCGAGGACCTGCACGAGGCCATTCAGGCCATGCTCCACAACACGGTGGAAAACGCCATCCAGGGACACATCGGCGAGCAGAATCACATGAGCGCCGAGGATTTCCGCGAGGCCACCGCCGTGTTCCATACTATGTTCCTCCACCCCGGCGAGCTGGCCCTCACTGACGAGGAGCTTCAGCAGTATACCACAGAGCAGCTGGTGGAGCTGGTGGAAGGCAAGGCCAAGGAGGTCTATGCCGCCCGGGAGAATGAGTTCGGCGAGCAGCTCATGCGTGAGCTGGAGCGGGTGCTGATGCTCCGGGTGGTGGATGAATACTGGATGGATCAGATCGACGCCATGAACGACCTGAAGCAGGGCATCGGGCTGCGGGCCTATGCCCAGACTGACCCCGTAGTCGCCTATAAGAAGGAAGGCTACGAGATGTTTGAGCAGATGATCGCCGCCATCCAGGAGGAGACCCTCCGCCGCCTGTTCCTGGTCCGTCTGCGTCAGAACCAGGAGGTACGCCGGGAGCGGGTGGCCAAGGTCACCGGCGAGTCCGGCGCCAGCGACGGTACCGTCCAGAAGCAGCCCCAGCGCAAGGTCATCAAGATCGGCCGCAACGACCCCTGCCCCTGCGGCAGCGGCCTGAAGTGGAAGAAGTGCACCTGTAAGCAGTTCCACCCGGAGGTCAAATAATCCCTTCCTGCACAAAGACGCAGGCGTTTTCTGAAAACGCCTGCGTCTTGGGCATACGCCTGTTTTCCCCCGCACTCACAGCAGCAAAGGTCGGAAAGGAGCGATTTTATGGATTTTGAAGCATTGCAGCGGCAGCGGAAGAGCTGCCGGGCCTTTGCGCCCAAGCCGGTCCCCCGCGAGCTGCTCACCCGGCTGGTGGACACCGCCCGGCTCTCCCCCAGCGCCTGCAACTCCCAGCCCTGGCACTTCATCGTGGTGGACGGGGCGGAGGCCAAGGCCAACATGGTGGACGCTCTGGTGGATGACGGCCTCACCGGCTGTCCCTGGGGGGACAAGGTCCCCGCCTTCATCCTGATCTGCGAGGAGAAGGCCCAGCTCAAGCCCGCTGTGGGGGATCGTTACGGCAGCCAGTATTTCTCCCAGATGGACATCGGCATGGCGGCGATGGGCCTGTGTTATGCGGCCACCGCCCTGGGGCTGGGCACCTGCATGATCGGCGTGATGAGCCAGGAGAAGATGCACCGGGCCTTCCACATTCCGGAGGACCGCACCGCCCGTCTGGCCATCGCCGTGGGCTATCCCGCCCAGGATGTCCCCACCCAGCGGAAGGACCGCAAGCCCCTGGAGGAGATCCTGGGATATAACCAGTGGTGAACCCACTCTGCCTGTTGACAAACCAACGCCGGCCGCGCTTTTTTGAAAGCGCGGCCGGCGTTCTGGCTTCTGCGGCCCGAAGCCCACAAACTCAGGCCCTCTTAGCGGAAATTGTCCCTGGCGTACCGGGCCAGCTCCTCCCGGAAATCCGGGTGGGCGATGGAGGCCATGGCGGCGGCGCGCTCCCCCAGGGAGAGGCCGGCCAGGTGAGCCACTCCGTACTCCGTGGCCACACACTCGATCATGGTGCGGGGAACGGAAATGGTGCTGCCCCCGGGGATGGTGGGCACAATGTTGGACCTCAGCGTTCCCTCCTTGTCCCGCCTGGAGGAATTCAGGCAGATATATCCCCGTCCTCCCTTGGAGCGGAAGGCCCCCTCCAAAAAGTCCATCTGACCGCCGATGCCGGACAGCTGCCTGCTGCCCACTGACTCCGCGTTCTCCTGCCCCATGAGATCCAGCTGCACCCCGCCGTTGATGCTGATGAAGCTGCTCAGCTGCCCCATGCGCTCCGGAGAGTGGACATGGTCCACATCTCCGGGATAGAACCGCTCCGGCTCATCCTCCAGCCAGTCGTACAGCTCCTGAGAACCCATGGCAAGGTTCCATGTGGAATACCCCGTGTCCACTTCCTTCCGGGCGTTGGTCAGCTTCCCCGCCCTGTGGATCGCCAAAAAGGCGTCGCTGATGGTACCCGTCCAGCAGCCCAGGTCCTTCCGGTCCGACTCCGCCAGCATTTTGGCCACCGTGAAGGGGACTCCGCCCACACCCAGGCCCAGCACCGCGCCATCCGGGATCTCCGCCACCACATTCCGGGCGATCTGGATGTCCACCGGGGAGGGCTCTTTATAGGTGCGCAGGGGCAGGGGCTCATGGACGCCCTCCACGATGTAGTCGGCCTCCGACAGATGTACCCGGTGGGAGCCATTCACCCCCTGGAGCCTGGGCAGATGCTCGTTGATCTCAAAGATCACCGTGCGGGCATTCTCAAAAATGGTGCGCCAGGCATAGTTGGAGATACCCAGGCCGCAGTACCCCTCCCCGTCCGGCCGGGAGACGGGCACAAATGCCACATCCACCTGGATATAGCTGCGGTACAGCTCCGGCAGGGCCCGGAGCATCATGGGCAGGAACTTCACCAGCCCCCTGCTCTGCAGCTTGCGCTCATAGTCCCCGATGTGCCAGCTGTAATAGGTGAAGGCGGACTGCTCCGGGTCGCACTCCACCACCTCGATCCGGGGCCGGATCACCAGTCCGCCGCGGATCTTCACGTCCTTCAGCTCCTCCTTCCGGGCGGCAAGCGCCCGGTCCATCAGCTCCGGGAAGCCCGCGCCAAAGCCGTAGTCCACCCAGTCGCCGGAACGGACCGCCTGGGCGGCCGCCTCCGGAGTCACAAATCTGTTCCTGTAATCGTGCATCCTGTTCTCCTCGCCTTTCTGTTTCAAATCTGCCATTGTGGACATCATATCACAAACCGCCTGGAGCTGTCTATCGCTTGATTGCGGATTGTTCGCGCCCGATTGCGGATCTTCCGTATCCGCCCCTGTTCATTCCATAAAAAATATCACGGCCACGCTTCCCAAGAAGCGTGGCCGTAGCCGTTTCTTTGATCCCAATCTGCTCAGCGTCCGAAGCCGCCACCCCGGGAACCGCCGCCAAAGCCGCCCCCTCGGGAGAAGCCCCCGCCCCGGGAGCCGCCGGAGAATCCGCCGCCGCGGCTCCCTCCGCTGAAACCTCCTCCGAAGCCCCCGCCCCGGGAGAAGCCCCCGCCCCGGGAGCCACTGGAAAATCCACCGGAGCCGGAGCCCCCTCTGGGCCCCTGGAAACCGTTGAAGCCGCCACCCGAACCGCCGAAGCCTCCAGGCCCTCTTGGAGGTCTGGGGGGCGGGGGAGGCGGTCTGCGCCAGCGGCGCCGGTACCAGCCATAGGCGGGCCCGTGCCAGAACAGGATGGGCCGGAACAGATAGGGAGGATTGGGCACCCCATAGTACCGCTGCCGGTAGGAGGTATACCGCAGATGATCGACCACGCTGGCAATGACCACCAGGATGACCAGCAGCACCACCAGAGACATGACCGCCTCGCCGGTGCTCCGGCCGCCATAGGCGTTCTGACTCGTCTCCAGATAGCCCAGACCGTAATTTTCTACATAGAACTGATTGATCCCGTCAAACAGGCTCAGCACTCCCGTGCCGAACTGTCCGGCCATGGCGTTCTCATACAGGTAGCGGTCCAAATGGGAGGTCACCTGCTCATCCGTCATGGGATAGTCGGGCCCCACTGCCAGATAGCAGTTGTTGGTCCCGGTATCCACCACCAGGATGCCGTCCGCCGCTCCCAGCTGGATCTACTCTCCCAGTGCATAGGCGTAGTCGGCAATATCGCCGGACACCTCCCGCACAGTAGCCACGGCGATGAGGCTGTCATACCGGGCCACCCAGTTGGCGTTATAGAGACAGATCTGTTGCTCCTCCTGGTCAGAGAGCACCTCGGCCTCGTCGCTGATCCAGGTGGCGTAGCTGCTTGTGGACAGCGACTTGTCAAGCCCAGCAGCCTGAGGGACCGCCGGAGCGCTGCTCCCCCGCACCTGGCCGATCCCGATGGCCGCGGCGATCATCACCACGGTCAGCGCCACTGCCACCGATGTCTTTTGAAATAGTTTCATAGGCTCTCCTCAATGTTCTGCCCCGGACAGGCATCCGGGAACTTCCACCATACAACCGTTCCGGGCGGTCAGCCTCTCAACTCCAGAAGCTTTTGCTTCAGCTCGCCCTCGATCCGCCCAAGCTCGGCCTCGGCCTCGCGGCGCTTCTGGCTGCCCTCTGTCTGGATCTTCATCACCTCGTCCAGGGTGGAGATCAGCTGCTCATTGGTATGCTGGAGGGTCTTGACGTCCACAATGGAGCGCTCCGCCTCCCGGGCGGCCTCCACCGTCCCCATCTTCAGCATATCCGCATTCTTTTGCAGCAGCTGGTTGGTCATCTCGGTGACCGCGGACTGGGCCTGGGTGGCCTGGCGGGAGTGCTCCAGACCCAGGGCCAGCACCATCTGACTCTTCCACAGGGGGATGGTATTCACCAGGGAGGACTGGATCTTCTCCAGCATCAGGGTGTCGTTATTTTGCAGCAGGCGGGTCTGGGGCCCCATCTGAATGGAGATCATCCGGGTCAACTCCAGGTCGTGGAGCTTCTTCTCAAACCGGCTGCACAGGTTGGCAAAATCATTATAGGCCTGGGCGTCCTCCTGGGTCCCGCTGGCGGCGGCCTTCTGCCGCAGCTGCTCCAGGTCGTGGGTCCGCAGGTACTCCAGCCGCTTCTTGCCGGCAATGATATACATGGTGAGCTCTTTGTAGTACTTGGTATTCAGCTCATACATCTGGTCCAGCATGGCGATGTCCTTCATCAGTACCACCTGGTGGTCCTCCAGCACCCGGACGATCTTATCCACATTGACCTCTGCCTTGGCATAGCTGGCCTTCATGGCCTCCAGCTCGTTGCGCTTCTTCTGGAAGAAGCCGAACAGGCCGCCCTTCTTCTCCTCATCCTTGCCAAAATTTTTCAGCTCCACCACCAGGTTGGACAGGGCCTCGCCCACCTCGCCCAGGTCCTTGGTCTTGACGCTGTTCAGGGCGTTTTCCGAGAAGGAGGCAATGTTCTTCTGGGCCGCGGAGCCGTACTGGAGCACCACATTGGAGTCGGTGACGTCGATCTTCTGGGCAAAGTCATCCACCATTTTCCGCTCCGCCTCACTGAGCATGGACTCGTCCACCTTGACGGCGTTGGCGTCCCGCTCCTTCTGGCGCTCTGCCTCTGTGGCGGAAGCCTGCTGGACGGCCGCCTCAGGCGCCGTGTCCAGGGTCAGGGCCGGAGCCTCCGGCGCGGCGGGGGCCGCGGCTGCGGCCGCATCGGCCTCCGGAGTCAGAGTCAGCTGGGGGGCCATATTCAAATCGTCGCTCATAGTCAGTTCCTCCTTATTGTCTTTGCATTGATTTTGGTATGATTTCCGACCGTTCCAGCGTCCCCGCTCTCTGCCGGGAGACGCGCCCAGTCACAGCTCCAGAGTAGTCCCGCCGTCCGGTGAGGCGGTCTTGTCCTTCCCGGACAGGCCCTCCTGGGCCAACAGATTTTCCATCACGGTAATGTCGGTGGAGATGTCCATAGCCTCCGCCCCAAAGAGGGCGTCCAGCTGCTTGTCAAAGGCCTGGACGATGGTGCCCATCATATTTTCCACCTTGGCCTTGGTGGTGCTGATGTTGTCCCCCGCGATCCCGGCGGAGTCCATCCGGTCATAGGCATTGAGTATCTTTAAGGTGGTGGGCAGGAAGTAGTTCAAAAAGCGGCGGATCTGAGGCAGCTTCTTGGGCTGCTTGACCACCTCGCCGATGATCTTCCGGGTGACCTCCTCCAGATGGTCGATCTGGGCGGAGATGGTCTCGTCCTCGATGCTGTCATTGAGGCGGCGCATCTCCGACACCGCCCGGTCCCGCTCCTGGATCAGCTTATCCAGCTCCGGGTCGCCGGTGGTCTCCTGCTTCTTCTCCTCCTGCTTCTTCTCCTGCTTTGGCTCCTCCCGGCGGGGCTGCTCCGCCTTCTTCTCCGGCTGTTCCACCTGCTCTCCGGGCATCTGATAGACCCGGTCCGGGAATACCGCCTTACCCACGACAAACACTGCCGCCGAGACCACAGCGCACAGCGCGTAGTCGGCCAGGGTGTGCAGCGAGAAAAACAGCGCGAATACCAGCCAGACCCCCCCGATCAGATAGATGGGGATCAGGGAACGCTTGATGTGCTTCGCCATCGCTCCTACCTCCTATGGCACGCTCTGCGGACCAGCCGCATTCTTTTATGCTCATTGTACCTTTCCCAGAGGGGGGTGTCAAGAAAATTCCCGCCCTATCCGGTGCAGAGCACGCCGGATAGGGCGGGAATTGTTGGGCATGGGACCAGCAGTCTCAGGATGCGGCCAGGGCGGCTCCGAGGGCACGGCACCGGTCCAGTCCGCTCTCATCAGGGGTCTCATGAAGGATCAGTCCTTCCCCCTGGCAGACCGTGCCCCCGGCGCGGTCCGTCCGCTCCTCCCAGTCTCGCATCCACTGCCCGTCTCCCCAGCCGTAGGAGCCGAAGAGGGCCACAGACTTTCCGCTCAGGCGGCCCTCCAGCTGGGAGAAGAAGGGCTCAAACTCAGACTCCTCCAGAACCTCAGCCCCCATAGCGGGGCAGCCCAGGGCCAGCTGATCGTACTCCAGTACCTGGTCCACCCCGACCTGGTCCACAGAGAATACGTCCACCTGGGCGCCGGCCTCCCGCGCCCCCTGGGCGATGGCTTCGGCCATGGCCTGGGTATTGCCTGTCATGCTCCAATAGATCACTGCAATGCTGCTCATTTGGGATAACCTCCAAACTCAAAATGTAAAAATGTAGATCATAAACGTGGATCCCCTGGATGAGACCCATCTGCAAACGCCCAGAGGGCGGTCACATACATCATTCCGCCTGCGGACACCGTCCAACGGCCCGGTCAGGCGGCTCGAAACATCTGCGGCAGGGACCCGCCCGCCCGCACCCGCCGGCACAGGGCCGCGCGGCACCGGTCGTACCGGCGGAAGCACTGCCTCGCCCCCTCCACGTCGGAGTACACCTTCCAGCACCCGCACAGCTTATAGTCCCGCCCCCGGTGCAGGCGAAAGCCCTCCACATCCTCCGGGGGATAGCCCAGAAACAGACCGATCTCGTGGGGGAAGGCGCCGCAGGTCAGACGGAGCTGGAGGGCGTCCAGCATCTCCTCCAGGCCCCGGTCCACCGGGTAGCCCTCCCGGGCCAGCAGCGCCCGCACCTGGGGACGGGCCAGCTGGGCGGCCAGACGCTCCGGACGGTACACCAGGATCAGGCACCGGGGCCGGCAGGAGCAGAGCAGGCGCAGCTGGATACCGCACCGGGAGAGCTGGCGGCGGTAATCCTCCAGCAGTGTGCCCATACACACCTGGGGACTGCCCCAGGCGACCAGATCCGCTGGTTTGATCCCGGCCAGTGCGGGGGCTCCGTGAAAGGCCAAGGTGTATTCCAAATCCCGCAGTGTGTCTTCCATCGTCTCTGACCCCCGCCACAAATTAGCGTAAGCTAACTATATCCCAAGAGAAGAACGGCTCGCGCCGCACAGGTTAGTTATAGCTAACTTCTGGTTCAGAATACCACAACCTTCCTCCCTTGTCAACCCCAAGTTCAGAGCAGGGAACCGTCCCCCTCCGACTATTTTCCAGCTTTCCATTGACTTTCCATGCTCCGGTGCGGTATGATTTCACATATCGGCGTTTGGCGCTCAGTCCGGCTCCACTGGACCGCCCTGACAGCCCCGCCATGGAACAAAGGAGTCCGATATGCTCACCCTGGAACAGTTCAAAGCCGCCCGTGCAACGCTGCAGGGCGTGATCCGCACCACCAGCCTGATCCACTCCCCCGCCCTGTCCAAGGCGTGTGGAAATCAGGTCTATCTCAAGCCGGAAAATATGCAGGTCACCGGCGCCTATAAGATCCGCGGGGCCTACTATAAGATCAGCACCCTCAGCGAGGAGGAGAAAGCCCGGGGCCTCATCACCGCCTCCGCCGGCAACCACGCCCAGGGGCTGGCCTATGCCGCTCAGGCGGCGGGGGTCCCCGCCACCATCGTGATGCCCACCACCACCCCCCTGGTGAAGGTCAACAACACCAAGGACTACGGCGCACGGGTCATTCTCCACGGCGAGGTGTTCGACGAGGCCGCCGAGAAGGCCGCCCAGCTGGCTGAGGAGGAGGGGCTGACCTATGTCCACCCCTTCAACGATCTTGGGGTAGCCACCGGCCAGGGCACCATCGCATACGAGATCTTTCAGGACCTCCCCGACGTGGATGTGATCCTGGTCCCCATCGGCGGCGGCGGCCTGGCCGCTGGCGTGTCCACCCTGGCCAAGCTGCTCAACCCCAACGTCACGGTCATCGGCGTGGAGCCGGAGGGCGCCGCCTCCATGAAGGCCAGCCTGGAGGCCGGCCATGTGGTCACCCTCCCCACCGCCAACACCATCGCCGACGGCGTGGCGGTCAAGACCCCCGGCGACCTGGTGTTCCCCTATGTACAAAAAAATGTAGACCGCGTCCTGTCCATTCCGGATGCGGAACTGGTGGACGCCTTTCTGGATGTGATGGAGAAGCATAAGATGGTGGTGGAAAACGCCGGCCTGCTCACTGTGGCCGCCCTGAAGCACCTGGATATGGAGGGCAAGAACGTGGTCTCCGTCCTCTCCGGGGGCAACATGGATGTGATCACCATGGCCTCTCTGGTCCAGCACGGCCTGATCAACCGGGGCCGGATCTTCACCTTCTCCGTGCTGCTCCCCGACCGGCCCGGCGAACTGATGCGGGTGTCCGGCCTGCTGGCCCGGAACAGCGGCAACATCATCAAGCTGGAGCACAACCAGTTTGTCAACATCAACCGGCAGAACGGCGTGGAGCTGAAGGTCACCCTGGAGGCCTTCGGCCAGGACCACAAGCGCCAGATCCTGGACGAGCTGCGGCAGAACGGCTATTCCGTCCAGGAGGTCATGACCGCAGACTTCTACCACTGACGCGCCCACTGCCTCCGTCCGCCGGAGATGCGCGCTCCGGCGGACGGACGGCTATTGAAAAGCGGCGGGCTTCGGGCTGCCGCAGGCGGCAGTAGGGCCGTGGGTCCGGCCTGGAGCGCCCCTGCGGCCCGGAAGCTCACGGCGGAGGGCCGGCCCTCCGCTCTCTCCGCCCAGTATCCTATGCGCCCGCCCCGCCCCGGGTTCCCCGGGCGCGGACGGTCCCTCCCCCACCCCGGCAGAGGCCAAACAAATTCAGGCTTGGAAAGCGAGGACGTCATTATGATCAAAATTGCCCCTTCGATCCTCTCCGCTGACTTCGTCAACCTGGAGCGGGACATCAAAAAGGTCGCCAGCGCCGACTACCTCCATGTGGATGTCATGGACGGCTGCTTCGTGCCCAACCTGACCATTGGGATCCCCGTGGTCAAGTCTATCCGCAAGTGTACCGATATGTTCCTGGACGTCCATCTGATGATCGACAAGCCGGTGCGCTACATCGAGGACTTCGCCAAAGCCGGGGCCGATCTGCTGTCCGTCCATCTGGAGGCCGACCACCCCACCCGGATCGCCGAGGCCCTGAAGGTCATGGGGGAGTGCGGCGTGAAAAAGGCGGTGGCCCTGCGGCCCATCACCTCGGCCAACGCCATTCTGCCCTATATCGAGGAGCTGGACATGGTGCTGGTGATGACGGTGGAGCCCGGCTTCGGGGGCCAGGCTTTTATGGAGTCCCAGTTGGACACCATCCGCCAGGTGCGGGCCATCATCGACCGGTACAACCCCGCCTGTGAGCTGGAGGTGGACGGCGGCGTTGCCCCCAAGACCGCCCCCCTGGTGGTGGAAGCGGGCGCCAACGTACTGGTGGCCGGCTCTGCCGTCTACGGCAAGGAGGACATCCCCGCCGCCATCGCCGCCCTGCGGGTGTAACGGCAATGAAGAAGTACAAGGCCCTAATTCCTAACTCCTAGTTTTCAATTCTTAATTTCCAACTTCCCCGGAGGTCCAAAACCATGCAGTACTTTCCCCCTGCGCTGGAAAATTTAGTGGAGCAGTTCGCCAAGCTGCCCGGCGTGGGCGTCAAATCAGCCCAGCGGCTGGCCTTCTATGTCCTGTCCATGCCGGATGATGAGGCCAACGCCTTTGCCCAGGCAGTCATCAGCGCCAAGACGACCATCCACTGCTGCCCTGTCTGTCAGAACCTGACAGACGGAGACGGCCCCTGCTCCATCTGTGCCAGCCCCAAGCGGGACCAGTCCACCATCTGCGTGGTGGCCGACCCCAAGGATGTGGCCGCTATGGAGCGCTCCCGGGAGTACCAGGGACTGTACCATGTGCTCCACGGGGTGATCTCCCCCATGAGCCATGTGGGTCCCGATGACCTGCACATCAAATCTCTGGTGGAGCGGGTGGCCGCCGGAGGCATCGAGGAGGTCATCATGGCCACCAACCCGGACACGGAGGGGGAGGCCACCGCCATGTACCTCTCCCGCCTGCTCCGCCCCTTCTCCGTCAAGGTCACCCGTCTGGCCTATGGCATCCCGGTGGGCAGCCACCTGGAGTACGCCGACGATGCCACCCTCATGCGCGCCCTGGAGGGCCGCCGCGAGATCTGACCCACTCCCGCTCCGCCCCCGGTCCTCTGGGGGCGGAGCTTTTTTCCGCCCTTGCGCTCCGCCCTTAAATGGGATATAATACACTGAAACTTTTTGAACGATCTTTCTCGAGGTGCGCTTCCATGGGGGACAAGCTTGGTATCTACATCCACATTCCATTCTGCCGCAGCAAGTGCGACTACTGTGATTTTTACTCCCTGTCCGGGCGTGAGGGCCGGATGGACCATATCAGAAGGCCCTGCTGGCCCATCTGCGGGAGACGGCTCCCCTGGCCCAGGGCATCCCGGTGGACAGCGTCTACTTCGGCGGCGGCACCCCAGCTTTTACGGAGCCAAGCGGCTGAAGGAGCTGCTGGCCACCCTCCACAAGCTGTTTCAAATCGAGAAGGACGCGGAGATCACCGTGGAGTGCAACCCGGACAGCGTGGACCTGCGCGCCCTGCGCACCCTGCGGAAGGCGGGCGTCAACCGCCTGTCCCTTGGGATGCAGTCCGCCCAGGCGGAGGAGCTGGCCGCCATCCACCGCATCCACACCCCGCAGCAGACCGACCAGGCCGCCGGGCTGGCCCGGAAGGCTAAATTCAACAACCTGTCCCTGGACCTGATCTACGGCCTGCCCGGCCAGACCATGGACAGCTGGAAGGCCACGGTGGAACACGCCCTGTCCCTTATCCCCCAGCATCTGTCCTGCTACGGCCTGAAGGTGGAGGAGGGCACCCCCCTGGCCCGCCGGGTGGCCGAGGGGGAGGGCCTGCCGGACGACGACCAGCAGGCCGACCTGTATCTGTGGACGGTGGGCCGCCTGGCCCGGGCCGGCTACCCCCAGTATGAGATCTCCAACTTCGCCAAGCCCGGCTTTGAGTCCCGGCACAATCTCCGCTACTGGTTCACCCGGCCCTATATCGGCTTCGGCCCCGGGGCCCACTCCGATTTCGGCGGCCGGCGCTACTCCTTCGTCCGGGATCTGGACGCCTACATCGACGGAGTCCTTCACGGGGGCAATGTCATCGACAGCTCTGAGCTTATCCCCCAGCGGGAGCGGTGCGGCGAGTACCTCATGCTCCGCCTGCGCACCGCCCAGGGCATCGACGGCGTGGAGTACCGCCGGAACTATTTCATGGACTTCGCCCCGCTGGAGGCCCGTCTGGAGCAGTTCGCCGCCCAGGGGTGGGCGGAGCGCAGCCCGGAGGGCCGCTGGCACTTCACTCCCAAGGGCTTCCTGGTGTCCAACCAGCTGATCGGCGACCTTCTGGACCGGCAGGAGCAGGCCAGCTGGGAGGACCTGATCGTCCGCCCGGAGCGGGGGCCGCGCCCGTGATCCATCCGGGCTTTTCCCCCGGCCCCAGCACATCCGAACGCTCCGGCATCTCGCCAAAGCCTTTCCCTGTTTTTTACTTTGTTCTTACTTTTTTCACAATTTTATGTCTACTTTGTAAATTTCATTGCCTTTTGGGCATACTGATGCTATAATATATTTGTATTATCGTGCGCAGCCCTTCCGGCGGCGCAGTTCCAACTGAATTCAAGGGCGATTTCCGCCATTTCTTTTCATACAAACCCCAATCTATAAATCAGATCGAGAGGGTGCCGATTTTGACAAAGTATCACATTCAGGGCGGAAAGCCGCTCTCCGGGACCATCACCATCAGCGGCGCCAAAACGCCGCTGTCGCTATCATCCCGCCGCGCTGTTGGTGGACGGGGTGTGCCGCATGAGAATATCCCCATCAGCGACGTGACGCTGATCCTCCAGATCCTTCAGGGCTGGGTGCGGACGTCCGCACCATCAACCCACCACGGTGGACATCGACTGTTCCCACATCCGCAACCAGGTCAGGTCGAGCTGGCCCGCCGCATCCGCGCCAGCTACTATCTGGTGGGCGCTCTGTTGGGCCGCTTCGGCTGGGCGGAGGTCCCCCTCCCCGGCGGCTGTGACCTGGGCGGACGGCCCATCGACCAGCACATCAAGGGTTTCGTCTCCATGGGGGCGGATGTGGATGTGCGCAACGGCCTGATCTGCGCCAAGGTGGCCGGCGGCCGTCTGGCCGGCGGTCAGATCTATCTGGACATGGTCTCTGTGGGGGCCACCATGAACATCATGCTGGCCGGCGTGCTGGCCGATGGCATGACCATCATTGAAAACGCCGCCAAGGAGCCCCACATCGTGGACCTGGCCAACTTCCTCAACTCTATGGGGGCCAATATCATGGGGGCCGGCACCGATGTGATCAAGATCCGCGGCGTCAAGCAGCTGCGGGGCGGCGCCTACTCCATCATCCCCGACCAGATCGAGGCGGGCACCTATATGGCCGCCGTGGCCGCCGCCGGGGGCGATGTGCTCATTCAGAACGTCATCCCCAAGCACCTGGACTGCATCACCGCCAAGCTGGTGGAGATGGGCGTGGATGTGGAGGAGCTGGACGACGCCGTCCGGGTCCGCCGCAGCGGCCCCATCAGCCGCACCAATGTCAAGACCATGCCCTATCCGGGCTTCCCCACCGATATGCAGCCCCAGATTGCCGCCGTCCTCTGCCTGGCTACCGGTACCAGCGTCCTGACCGAGGGTGTGTGGGACAGCCGCTACCGCTATGTGGATGAGTTCCGCCGCATGGGCGCCCACATCCAGGTGGATGGCAAGGTAGCCGTCATCGAGGGGGTCCCCGGCCTCACCGGCGCGCCGGTCCACGCCTGTGACCTGCGGGCGGGCGCGGCCATGGTCATCGCCGGTCTGGCCGCCCAGGGCATCACCGAGGTGGACGGGATCTACCACATTGAGCGTGGCTATGAGGATCTGGTGGGCAAGCTGGCCGGGGTCGGCGCCGAAATCCAGGTCGTCACCGTCCCCGACGAGGAGAGCCAGTCCCAGGCTGTCTGAAGCCATGTTATCCATCATCCAAACGATCAGAAATTGGGATCTCCAGGCCGGCGGCTCACCCCTCCGGCCATCCCCAGTTTCTGATCTTATTTTTTAGGGAGCGATCAAATTGTTGACCTTTACCACCCTGGCCAGCGGCTCCGGCGGCAACGCCGCCCTGGTCTCCTGCGGGGACACCCATCTTCTGCTGGACGCGGGGATCTCAGCCAAGCAGATCACCGCCGGCCTGGCCGCTCTGGGCGTCGCGCCCAGGGATCTGACCGCCATTCTCATCACCCATGAGCACAGCGACCATGTCTCCGGCCTGCGGGTGCTCAGCAAGCGGGCCGCCGCCCCCATCTACGCCACCGGCCCCACCTGCCGCTGCCTGTATGACCGGAACACCGGCAGCGAGGCCGCCGACCTGCTTCGGGTCATGGAGGCCGGGACCGGGGTGCAGCTGGGCGGCCTGTGGGTCCAGTCCTTTCCCACCCCCCACGACGCGGCGGGGAGCGTGGGCTACATCCTCTCCGGAGAGGGGGGCCGGATCGTCCTGGCCACCGACCTGGGCTACATCACCCCGGCGGTAAAGACCGCCGTCCAGGACTGCGGCCTGCTGATCTGCGAGGCCAACCACGACGAGGACTGGGTCCGCTCCGGGCCATACCCCTACTACTTAAAGCAGCGTATCCTGGGGGACCGGGGCCACCTGTCCAACGAGGCGGGGGCGGAGCTGGCCGCCCTGGCGGCGGAGAGCGGGACCCGTGCCGTGGTCCTGGCCCACCTCTCCCGGGAGAACAACACCCCGGCCCGCGCATGGGAGACGGCCGCCCGCCGCCTCCGAAGCATGGGCTGTGAGCCGAACCTGGATCTCTCCCTGACCGTGGCCCCCCGCAGCGGGCTGGGCCCCACCTATCATCTGGAGAGCGGGCGGGTCCTCCAGGCGTCCCCCTCTGGAGAGGAGGCCGCCCTGTGCTGAGCGTCTATCTCATCTGCGTGGGTAAGCTGAAGGAAAAATTCTATCAGGAGGCCTGCGCCGAGTACGTCAAGCGGCTGTCCGCCTATTGCAGGCTCACCCTGGTGGAGCTGCCTGAGGAAAAACTGCCCCAAGCTCCCTCTCAGGGCCAGATCGACCAGGCCCTGGCCCGGGAGGCCGCGGCCATCCGGGCCAAGCTGCCCCCCAGCGCCGTGCTGGCCGCCCTGTGCGTAGAGGGCCGGATGCGCTCCAGCGAGGAGCTGGCCCAGCTGGTTGGGACCTGGGAGCAGAGCTCCGCCAAGCACCTGGTCTTTCTCATCGGCGGCTCCTACGGCCTGCACCCCTCCATCAAGGCGGAGGCCCAGGTCAAGCTGTCCATGTCCCCCATGACCTTCCCCCACCACCTGGCCCGGGTCATGCTGCTGGAGCAGATCTACCGGGCCTTCAAGATCCGGGAGGGCTCCAGCTACCACAAGTAGTCCCCGAGCCTGTCAAACAGACGGCGCAGCCACTTGTTTGAGGCGTTGAGCCCCGACCCGATCCTGAAAATCGAATTGTTCCGCTGGAAATTTCCGCCCGACTGTGGTACACTTACCACAATGGTAATTTCCAGCGGATTTTTCATACACAGGAGGTCTTGCAGATATGTCTTACCGGGAAAATTATGAGAACTGGCTGAACAGTCCCGCCCTCTCTCAGGAAGAAAAAGCGGAGCTGGAGGCCATACGCGTGGACGAAAAGGAGATCGAGTCCCGCTTTTTTGACCAGCTGGCCTTCGGCACCGCCGGTCTGCGCGGCACCATGGGCGTAGGTCTATACCGCATGAACGTCCATGTGATCCGCCATGCCACCCAGGCCTTCGCCCAGGTGATCCTGGAGGAGGGGCCGGAGGCCGCCGCCCGGGGCGTGGCTGTCTGCTTCGACTGCCGCAACAACTCCGGCCTTTTTGCCCGGGAGGCCGCCTGCGTCATGGCGGGCAACGGCATCCCCGTGCGCCTGTTCCAGGCCCTGCGCCCCACGCCGGAGCTGTCCTTCGCCGTACGGGAGTATGGCTGCATCGCCGGCATCAACGTCACCGCCAGCCACAACCCCAAGGAGTACAACGGCTATAAGGTCTACTGGGAGGACGGAGCACAGCTGCCCCCCAGACACGCCGACGAGGTAGCCCGGAAGATGCGGGAGCTGGATGTGTTCGCCAGCGTCAAGACCATGGACTATGACCAGGCGGTATCTCAGGGAAAGATCACCCTTCTGGGAGCGGAGACCGACGAGCGCTTCCTGTCCAACGTCATGGAACAGGTGAACGACAAGGCCGTGGTGGAGCAGATGGCAGACACCTTCAAGATGGTGTACACCCCCTTCCACGGCACCGGCTATCAGCTCATCCCTGAGGCGCTGAAGCGGCTGGGCATGAAGCACGTCATCTGCGTGCCCGAGCAGATGGTCATTGACGGCAACTTCCCCACCGTGGCCTCCCCCAACCCGGAGAACCCGGAGGGCTTCTATCTGGCGGTGGATCTGGCCAAGGCCAACGACGCCGACTTCATTCTGGGCTCTGACCCCGACGCCGACCGCGTGGGCATCATGGTGCGTACCAAGGACGACGACTTCGTAGTCATCTCAGGCAACCAGACGGGCGTGCTGCTGCTGGACTACCTGATCGGCGCCAAGAGGCGCACCGGCAAGATGCCTGAAAATCCCGTGGCCCTCAAGACCATCGTCACCACCGAGATGGCCCGGAAGGTGGCCGAGGTCAACGGCCTGAAGTGCTATGACACCTTCACCGGCTTCAAGTTCCTGGCGGAGAAGAAGGACAAGCTGGAGAGCTCCGGCGAGGGGAAGGTCATCTTCTCCTATGAGGAGTCCTATGGCTATATGCTGGGCGACTATGTCCGGGACAAGGACGCCGTTTCCGCCAGCGTGGAACTCACTGAGATGGCCGCCTGGTACGCCAGCCAGGGCATGACCCTGTATGACGCGCTCCAGGCCCTGTTCGAGAAGTACGGCTACTACGGCGAAAAGACCCTGAACCTGGTCATGCCCGGCCTGGACGGCCTGAAAAAGATGGCCGACCTGATGGCCGGCCTGCGGGCGAAGCCCCCGGTGGAGATCGCCGGCGTGGCCGTCCGGGAGCAGAAGGACTATCAGGACGGCAGCGTGGTCCGGGTATCCGACGGCGTCCGAAGTGCTATGGAGCTGTCTGGCTCCAACGTGCTGCGCTATGAGATGGCCGATGGCACCAGCCTCATCGTCCGTCCCTCCGGCACTGAGCCTAAAGTGAAGGTCTATATCCTGGCCAACGGCGAAAATAAAGCCGTTTGTGATGAAAAGGTGGCCAAGTATGCCGCCTGGGCGGAGACCCTCAAGGGCTGAGCAGCCCCGCTCCCCGTCCAGCCCGGAGCATTGCGCTCCGGCTCCATCCCCCTTTCTGCATAAGACCGGCCCCGCTTCTTCTGAAGCGGGGCCGGTTTTCCTTGCGTTTCAGTTGGGCCGCGGGATCACTCCAGCATGATCTTAATGATCTCCTTGTCGGTCTCCTTCATGCCCTCGCGGGCCAGGCGGCCCACATTCCGGATGGTATTTTCCACGCCCTTGGAGACGATTCCGTCCCCGCCAAAGAACTGGTTTCCGTCCCGGTACATCCAGTAGCCCAGGATACCGGCGTCCACCGCGGCGGCGATCTTGGCCGCACAGGAGGCCTTGGCGCCGTCGCACACCACGCCGGAGACCACCGCCAGGGCGTTCACCACCGTGTGGGCGATCTCCTCATAGCCGCCCCCGTACAGATAGGCGATCCCCGCCCCCGCTCCACAGCCGGCGCTGATGGCCCCGCAGTAGGCGGACAAACGGCCGATCCCGGACTTCTGATGAATGGTGATGAGGTCGGACAGCACCACCGCCCGCAGCATCTTCTCCTCAGAGGCCCCCAGCTCCTTGGCATAGACCACCACCGGGACGGAGGCGGTGATCCCCTGGTTCCCACTGCCTGAGACGATGACCACCGGCAGCTCACAGCCGTTCATCCTGGCGTCGGAGCCCGCCGCGGCATAGGCCTTGGCCCGGACCTTCACATCGTCCCCGTCGTGCTTCAGCAGCACTGAGCCGATGTTCGCCCCATAGTTTCCCCGGAGTCCCTCCTGGGCGATGGCATAGTTGTAGTCGATCTGACGCTGGACCAAGGCCCGGACATCGTCCAGCTCCACCGTGTCTGCAGAACTCCAGGGCCCTCGATGCTCAGCAGGCTCTTCTCGTCGCAGGCTCTCCCCGCTCCGCCGCCTCCTCCCGCTGGAGGAGGGTCTGCTTCCCGCTTCCGGATCACATTGGTGTGGAAACCCGAGATGGCCGCCTCGCTGCTGGAGCCGTCCCCGCCGAAGGCCAGCACTTCAATATAGAAGATCTGGGATGTGGCGGCCAGCCCCACCTGGATGGGACAGCGCTCCAGGAAAGTGCGGATCTCCCCCACCTGCTCCGAAGTGACCTGGGCGATGACCTCCAGCTCCCGCTCCGCCTGTCCCACCGCCGCGCCGGCGGCTGCGGCGGCCTGGATCCCCCGAAGCCCGCCGGTATTGGGCACCACCACACTTTTGACGTTTTTCAGGATATTTCCGCTGACATTGACCTCCATCCGCACCGGCATACTGCCCAGCAGATCCCGCGCCATCGCCGCGGCATAGGCCACCGCGATGGGCTCTGTGCACCCCATGGCGGGCAGCAGCTCTTCCTCCAAGATCTTCAGGTAAGTCTGATACCGAATGTCCGTTTTCCGCATAGGACTCACTCCTTCCTGCCCGCCCCTCTCCGGGCGGCGCGTTCCGCTCTCTATTTTATCACAGATATGACTCTTCACACAAGAGCGACCGCCCGGAGCCAGACAGGCCCCGGGCGGTCGTTTTAACCTGCGAGAGGGCTCACACCGCCGCCTGGGCGCGCTGTCTCTCCGCGAATTTTTTGATGGGCCCCAGCCCGGTGATCTTCTCCGGCTGGTCCCCTCCCTCCAGTACCAAAGTGGGGGCCTGACGGACGCCATACCGGGTGGTCAACTCCGGGGACTCCTCCGCCACCACCTTGCGGTAGGGGATGTCCGCCTTTTGCAGCAGGCTCTCCGCCTGGCGGCAGTTGGGGCAGGTGCGGGTGGTAAAGAGCATCAGCTCCGTCCCCTCCGCCGCCCCGGACGGCTCCGCCGGCGCGGTGACCTGGGCCCCCGCCCGCCCGGCTCTCCGCAGTTGGGAGGCGGAGATGTCGTACACCTTCCGGTCCTTGAACTCCTGGGTCTTGCCGTCGTTCCAGTTCTGCACCGGGCGGTAGTAGCCGGTGATCCGGCTGTACACCTCGGTGGTACGGCCGCAGATGGGGCAGGTGTACTGCTCCCCGGACAGATAGCCGTGGTCGGCGCACACGGAGTAGGTGGGGGACATGGTGTAATAGGGCAGCTTGTAGTTCTCGGCGATCTTCCGCACCAGGGCGGCCGCCGCCTGCCAGGAGGGCAGCTTCTCCCCCAGGAAGGCGTGGAACACCGTGCCGGAGGTATACAGAGTCTGAAGCTCGTCCTGCACATCCAGCGCTGAGAAGATGTCCTCTGTGTACCCCACCGGCAGATGGGAGGAGTTGGTGTAGTAGGGGGTGCCGTTCTCATTGGCGGTGATGATGCCGGGGAACTCCGCTTTGTCGTGCTTGGCAAAGCGGTAGGTGGTGGACTCAGCGGGGGTGGCCTCCAGGTTATAGAGGTCTCCGTACTGCTCCTGATAGTCGCTCAGCCGCTCTCTCATGTGGTTGAGCACATCCTTGGCGAAGGCCTGGGTCTTCTCCTGGGTCAGGTCGGCCCGGAGCCAGGCGGCGTTGAGCCCCACCTCGTTCATGCCGATGAGGCCGATGGTGGAAAAGTGGTTATCAAAGTTCCCGAGATAACGCTTTGTATAGGGATACAGTCCCGCATCCAGCAGCTTGGTGATCACGGTGCGCTTGGTCTTGAGGGACCGGGCGGAGATGTCCATCAGCTTGTCCAGACGCTGATAGAAGTCGGCCTCATCCTTGGCCAGATAGGCGATGCGGGGCAGGTTGATGGTGACCACGCCCACACTCCCAGTGGACTCGCCGGAGCCGAAGAAGCCGCCGGACTTTTTCCGCAGCTCCCGCAGGTCTAGGCGCAGGCGGCAGCACATGGAGCGCACGTCGGAGGGCTCCATGTCGGAGTTGATGTAGTTGGAGAATAGGGGTGCCGTACTTGGCGGTCATCTCAAAGAGGAGTTTATTGTTCTCCGTCTCGGACCAGTCGAAGTCCCGGGTGATGGAGTAGGTGGGAATGGGGTACTGGAAACCACGCCCGTTGGCGTCGCCCTCGATCATGATCTCGATGAAGGCCTTGTTCACCATATCCATCTCCTGTTTACAGTCCCCGTAGGTGAAGTCCATCTCCTTGCCGCCTACAATGGCTGAGGTCTTTCAGGTCCTTGGGCACCGTCCAGTCCAGGGTGATATTGGAGAAAGGGGCCTGTGTGCCCCAGCGGCTGGGGGTGTTCACCCCATAGACGAAGGACTGGATACACTGCTTGACCTCCTTCTGGCTCAAGTGGTCAACCTTGACGAAGGGGGCCAGATAGGTGTCGAAGGAGGAGAATGCCTGCGCCCCCGCCCACTCATTCTGCATGATGCCCAGGAAGTTGACCATTTGGTTGCACAGGGTGGACAGGTGGCTGGCCGGAGCAGAGGTAATCTTCCCCGGAATGCCCCCCAGCCCCTCCTGAATGAGCTGCTTCAGGGACCAGCCCGCGCAGTAGCCGGTGAGCATGGACAGGTCATGGATGTGGATCTCCGCGTTGCGGTGGGCGTTGGCCACCTCCTGGTCATAGATCTCGCTGAGCCAGTAGTTGGCTGTAATTGCCCCGGAGTTGGACAGGATCAGGCCGCCCACGGAGTAGGTGACGGTGGAGTTCTCTTTCACTCGCCAGTCGTTGATTTGGAGGTAGTCATCCACCAGATCCTTATAGTTCAGCAGCGTGGAGTTGACGTTACGCACCTTCTCCCGCTGCTTGCGGTACAGGATATAGGCCTTGGCCACGTCGGCGTACCCTGCCTCGGACAGCACGGTCTCCACGCTGTCCTGGATGTCCTCCACCGCAATGCGGCCGTCCCGGATCTTGGGCTCAAAATCTGCGGTCACCCGCAGGGCCAGCAGGTCGATGACGCTGGGATGAAACTGCTTATCCAGGGCCTGGAACGCCTTGGTGATGGCGGCGCTGATCTTTCCGATCTCAAAACGGGCGGCGGTGCCGTCCCGCTTCGTCACTTGATACATGGATCTCTTCCTCTCATCCTGATGTAACCGCGCCGGCGGACAGCTCTCTGCTTGCCACCGTGCGCGGTATGGTCCCACTATACCACGCCCCCCGGGCTCAGTCAATATATAGATGTAGCCAAAAATTCTTATACAATATCTAGCGTTATCTCCGAACCATTTGGGCCCCAGGGGTTTGGAGCCTCTCTCACCTTCCTGGGCGCGGCGGATTTCCCGGCCGGCAGCCCTTCCGCTCCAGAGCAGCGCCCCAGCTCCGTCATCGCTGGGACGCGCAGCGCCACACCATATCGGGAACAAAATTTCAGGCCCCCACCCGATGGGTGGGGGCCTGTTGTCCATTCAGAAAATGGGATCAGCCGCGGGGGTTCTTGATGGCGGCCTGAGCGGCAGCCAGACGGGCGATGGGCACACGGAAGGGAGAGCAGGAGACGTAGTCCAGTCCCACATTGTGGCAGAACTCCACGGAGGAGGGGTCGCCGCCGTGCTCGCCGCAGATGCCCAGGTGCAGGTCAGCGCGGGTCTCACGGCCCAGCTGAGCGGCCATCTTCACCAGCTTGCCCACGCCAGTCTGGTCCAGCTTGGCGAAGGGATCGCTCTCGTAGATCTTCTTGTCGTAGTAAGCGCCCAGGAACTTGCCTGCATCGTCGCGGGAGAAGCCGAAGGTCATCTGGGTCAGGTCGTTGGTGCCGAAGGAGAAGAACTCGGCCTCCTTGGCGATCTCGTCGGCGGTCAGAGCCGCGCGGGGGATCTCGATCATGGTACCGACCTTGTACTTCATGTCGGAGTTGGCGGCCTTGATGATCTCATCCGCAGTGCTGACAACCACATTCTTGACGTACTTCAGCTCCTTGACCTCGCCCACCAGGGGGATCATGATCTCGGGGACCATGGTCCACTCGGGGTGACGGGCCTGGACAGCCAGAGCAGCCTTGATGACGGCACGGGTCTGCATGGCGGCGATCTCAGGATAGGTAACGGCCAGACGGCAGCCACGGTGACCCATCATGGGGTTAAACTCATGCAGGCCGGCGATGATGGCCTTGATGTCGGCCACGCTCTTGCCCAGGTCCTCGGCCAGCAGCTTGATGTCGGCCTCCTCGGTGGGCACAAACTCATGCAGGGGGGGATCCAGGAAGCGGATGGTGACAGGGCAGCCCTCCATAGCCTCGTAGATGCCCTCGAAGTCGCCCTGCTGCATGGGCTCCAGGACAGCCAGAGCGCTCTCACGCTGCTCCACGGTGTCAGAGCAGATCATGCGGCGGATGGCGCGGATGCGCTCGCCCTCGAAGAACATGTGCTCGGTGCGGCACAGGCCGATGCCCTGAGCGCCGAACTTGCGGGCCTGAGCGGCGTCGTGGGGGGTGTCGGCGTTGGTGCGGACCTGCAGGCTGCGGTACTGGTCACACCAGCCCATGACACGGCCGAACTCGCCGCCGATGGTGGCGTCGGTGGTGGGCACAGCGCCGTCATAGATGTCACCGGTGGAGCCGTTCAGGGAGATCCAGTCGCCCTCCACATAGGTCTTGCCGGCCAGCTCAAACTTCTTGTTGGCCTCGTCCATCTTGATCTCACCACAGCCGGAGACGCAGCACTTGCCCATGCCGCGGGCCACGACGGCGGCGTGGGAGGTCATGCCGCCGCGAACGGTCAGGATGCCCTGGGCGGCCTTCATGCCCTCGATGTCCTCGGGAGAGGTCTCCAGGCGGACCAGAACGACCTTCTCGCCGCGCTCGGCCCAGGCCTTGGCGTCCTCAGCGGTAAAGACGACCTTACCGGAGGCGGCGCCGGGGGAGGCGCCCAGAGCCTTGCCCATGACGGCGGCCTTCTTCAGAGCCACAGCGTCGAACTGGGGGTGCAGCAGGGTGTCCAGAGAGCGGGGCTCGATCATGGCCACAGCCTTCTTCTCATCGATCATGCCCTCGTCCACCAGGTCGCAGGCGATCTTCAGAGCGGCGGCGGGGGTGCGCTTGCCGTTACGGGTCTGCAGCATGAAGAGCTTGCCGTGCTCCACGGTGAACTCCATGTCCTGCATGTCCCGGTAGTGGTCCTCCAGGGTCTTGCAGACGCCCTCGAACTGGGCAAAGGCCTCGGGGAACTTCTCAGCCATCTCAGCGATGGGCATGGGGGTACGCACGCCGGCCACCACGTCCTCGCCCTGAGCGTTGGTCAGGAACTCGCCGAACAGCTTCTTCTCGCCGGTGGCGGGGTTACGGGTGAAGGCAACGCCGGTGCCGCAGTCGTCGCCCATGTTGCCGAAAGCCATGGACTGCACGTTGACGGCGGTGCCCCAGGAGTAGGGGATGTCGTTGTCGCGGCGGTACACGTTGGCGCGGGGGTTGTCCCAGGAGCGGAACACGGCCTTGATGGCGCCCATCAGCTGCTCCTTGGGGTCGGAGGGGAAGTCCTGGCCGATCTTGGACTTGTACTCGGCCTTGAACTGGCCGGCCAGCTCCTTCAGATCCTCAGCGGTCAGCTCCACGTCCTGGGTGACGCCCTTCTTCTCCTTCATCTCGTCGATGAGCTGCTCGAAGTACTTCTTGCCCACCTCCATGACGACGTCGGAGTACATCTGGATGAAGCGGCGATAGCAGTCCCAGGCCCAGCGGGGGTTATTGGACTTCTTGGCCATAACCTCTACAACTTCCTCGTTCAGGCCCAGGTTCAGGATGGTGTCCATCATGCCGGGCATGGAGGCACGGGCGCCGGAGCGGACGGAGACCAGCAGGGGGTTCTCCAGATCGCCGAACTTCTTGCCGGTGATCTCCTCCATCTTGACGATGTACTCCATGATCTGAGCCTGGATCTCGTCGTTGATCTTCTGTCCGTCCTCATAGTACTGAGTACAGGCCTCGGTGGTGATAGTGAAGCCCTGGGGAACGGGCAGGCCGATGTTGGTCATCTCGGCCAGGTTGGCGCCCTTTCCGCCCAGCAGCTCACGCATGTTGGCGTTGCCCTCAGAGAAGAGGTACACAAACTTCTTTGCCAATTTACTTCATTCCTTTCTGTATACTCGCATAGCGGGTCCGTGGGAGGCGCAGCCTGCCTTCTCACGCAGGGGCTCTGCACCGCTCCGGCCCGCTTTTATGCCAGTGGTGCGGCAGGCAGAATCTGCCGCAAAAATATTATACCTATTTGAAGGAAATATTGCAACCGCTTCTCCATTGTTTTTCCCTCTTTTTCTAAGTTCCAAACCGCTTTTCCGCTTTCTTATGAAAACCGCCCTTGGATCCGGGCGGCTGCGGCCGCGGCCTGCCCGATGATTCGGAAAAAAATGGAGACCGTGCGGACATTTTTATGTCCGCACGGCCTCCAAAGGCTCAGCTGAACTGCTCCGCCCCTCCTTCCAGGGGATGGAACTGGAGCGCGTCCTGGACCGTCAGGAATACCCCTGCCCGGTTCCATGCGCTGGTCATCCGCTTCTCCATGGCGGTCACCACAGGGTACTGGAGCCAGCTGCTCTGGTGGGTGTAATTCACCCAGCTGCTGATGAGATAGCCGTCCTGGAGCTCCGCCACGGGATAGGCGAGATAGCCCCGCTGCCGTTCCCCATCCGCCGGAAAGGAGAATGTGGCAAAGATGGCCGTACTCTGCTGCTCCCCCCAGAAGATGCTGTCTGAGGTAAAGGTCTGCTCGCCCAGGGAGAAGTACGGCGCGGCATACTCCCTTCCATCCCGGCTGTACAGCACCCGTCCGGTCACCTCCCCGGCCTCGGCCCAGCCCTCCGGTCTGTCCTGGTATACAGGCCAGAGCTGGATGGACTCCGTCCCATAGAAGCCAGGGTCCTCCGTCCAGAGGAAATGGTGGAAGATGATCCACCGCTCCCGCTCACCCGCCAGCCTCACCCCGACGCCGGTGACCCGCATCTCCTCCTGCCCCCTGCCGTTCTCAGAGAAGGTCTCGCTGGTGACATCCACCACCACCTCGACCCCATCCCGGCAGGACGCAAGGTCCTCCGGAGTCAAATCGTTCAGCACCTCCTCCGGAAAGCCCAGTGCCAGCAGCTTGGCTCTTACATCCTCCAGGCCGTCCTGAGCTGCCTCCTCCACCGGATGCCAGTCCATAGGATAGCTGTGGCCGAACAGGTAGCCGCAGGCCCCGCCGATCAGAACCAGCAGGACCAGCCCCTTGACCACCCATCCATCCGGGATCCGGACCGGGGCGGACTGGATCCCGTACCCCGCCTCGTCCAGCTCCCGGGAGCAGCGGAACAGGCTGCGAAAGATCAGGACGTACACAGCCAGCAGAGCGGCAACCAAAATCAGCCCACTATACTCCACCATACCCAAGACACACATCAGGAGATACCAGAATATCAGCCATCCCGCGGCCTTGGCCTGCGGTGGGAGCCCCGCCTTTTCCCGCACCGCCCGCAGCCCCTGCCAGAAGCACACATACTCCGCCAGCAGAAGCAGCAAACCGGCCCATTCCAGCGGGACCAAGAGAGCAGAGAGGGTGCCAGCGCTGACCCATATTGTAGTATTCAGGATCAAAAGCAGGAAAAAGTGGACCGCCCGGAGCAGCGTCAAGACAAAGCAGCTCCCGAACCACCGGTTCTCAAACCGCAGGCTGCGGAAGCCCAGCAGCATAAGCACCACCCCAATGGCGGGCAGGATCGTATCCAGAAGCCAGAAATTCAGTGTGACGGTGGAGAGTGCCATCCCAGCCAGCACCCGGTTCATGGCCCTTTTCCAGGGCGTCACCTCCTCCACGACCTCCTCCGGCGGGAGGTCCTGCAGGCCGGCCCCCAGCAAGGCGTCAAACTCCCCCTCGCTCAGATCGCCCCATTTCCGGTCATCCATCCTGTTCACCTCCCAACAGCTTCCGCAGCCGCCGTTTCAGCCTGTACAGCTTCCCCTCCACCGCCCGCTCCGTCATACCCATCTCCGCGGCGATCTGGGCGGTGGATTGCAGATAGTAGTACTTCCGGTAAAACAGCAGCCGCTCCTCCGGCAGCAGATGGCCCAGAGCCTCCAGAAGCTCCTGCTCCCGTTCCCGCTGGATCACTTCTTCCTCCGGTGTGGGCCCCGGGGCCGCTGTATGCTCTGTCAGCTCCTCCACCTCTCCGTGGCGTGCATTTTTTCTTGCATGATTCAGGCGGTATTCCGGGCCACCGCCGTCAGCCATGCGTTCCAGCTCCCCCGCTGCCGGCTGAACTGGCCGATATGCTTCCACACCTGCATGGCCGTCTCAGAGAGGCACTCCTCCCGGTCCCGGGGATCCTGTAAAATACCGCCGATGACATACCGCATCAGCGGCCCATAGTGGCGCAGCAGCACATCCATGCCCTCTTCTTTGTGGTCCGCCAGCAGCGCTGTGATCTCCTGCTCCCGCACCCGCCGCCCCTTTCCAAACTTCTCTATCCTATCATACACGCCTCAGCCCAAAATCCCACGGATTTTTGCATTTGCACCACAACAGCTATGATAAAGAAACCCCGCCGGATGGCGGGGTTCTCAGAAGCAGAAATTACTCCTCGATGTCGATGACAACACCGGAACCAACGGTACGGCCGCCCTCGCGGATAGCGAAGCGCAGGCCCTTCTCGATGGCGATGGGGGTGATCAGCTCGACCTTCATGTCCACGTTGTCGCCGGGCATGCACATCTCAGTGCCCTCGGGCAGAGTGATGATGCCGGTCACGTCGGTGGTACGGAAGTAGAACTGAGGACGATAGTTGTTGAAGAAGGGGGTGTGACGGCCACCCTCGTCCTTGGACAGGACGTACACCTGGCCGGTGAACTTGGTGTGGGGGTGGATGGAGCCGGGCTTACACAGAACCTGGCCACGCTCGATGTCGGTCTTGGCAACACCGCGGAGCAGAGCGCCCACGTTATCGCCAGCCTCAGCGTAATCCAGAGTCTTACGGAACATCTCCAGGCCGGTGACGACGGTGGACTTCTTCTCGTCGGACAGGCCAACGATCTCCACGGTCTCGCCGGTCTTGATCAGGCCACGCTCCACACGGCCGGTGGCCACGGTGCCACGGCCAGAGATGGTGAACACGTCCTCGACGGGCATCAGGAAGGGCAGGTCGTCGTTACGGGCGGGAGTGGGGATATAGCTGTCAACAGCGTCCATCAGCTCCTTGATGCAGGCATACTCGGGAGCGTTGGGATCGTTGGACTCGGAGGTCAGGGCGTTCAGAGCGGAGCCCTTGATGATGGGGATGTCGTCGCCGGGGAACTCGTAGTTGGACAGGGTCTCACGGACCTCCATCTCGACCAGCTCCAGCAGCTCCTCGTCATCGACCTGATCGCACTTGTTCAGGAACACGACGATGGCGGGCACGCCGACCTGACGGGCCAGCAGGATGTGCTCCTTGGTCTGAGCCATGGGGCCGTCGGTGGCGGCGATGACCAGGATGGCGCCGTCCATCTGGGCAGCACCGGTGATCATGTTCTTGATATAGTCGGCGTGGCCCGGGCAGTCAACGTGGGCATAGTGCCGGTTGGCAGTCTCATACTCCACGTGAGAGGTGTTGATGGTGATGCCGCGCTCGCGCTCCTCGGGAGCCTTGTCGATGGAGCTGTAATCGGTGTAGTCGGCGCCGCCCTGCATAGCCAGGTACTTGGTGATGGCGGCGGTCAGAGTGGTCTTGCCGTGGTCAACGTGGCCGATGGTGCCGATGTTGACATGGGGCTTGGTACGCTCGAATTTCTGCTTAGCCATTGAGAATTTCCTCCTTATATTACAGTTGATGTCGAGAAAAAGATAGGTATCGCATATCAGGGTTATTTTATCCTATTCCGCCCATAAATGCAAGCCTATTTTCTAACTCAGGTGCAGCCCGGATTTCCTTACTCCTGGCTGCGGCCGCGCTCGGCAATGATCTTGTCCGCGATGCTCTTGGGGATCTCCACGTAGCTGTGGGGCTCCATGGAGTACTGGCCGCGGCCCTGAGTGGAAGAACGCAGGTCGGTGGCATAGCCAAACATATTGGCCAGCGGGACCAGCGCGTCGATCTGCATGGCGCCGGGACGGCTCTCCTGACCCTGGATCTGACCGCGGCGGCTGTTCAGGTCGCCGATGACATTGCCCAGGTACTCGTCGGGGACGATGACGGAGACCTTCATCATGGGCTCCAGCAGGCAGGGCGTCGCCTTGCGGCAGGCCTCCTTGAAGGCCATGGAGCCGGCGATCTTAAACGCCATTTCAGAGGAGTCGACCTCGTGGTAGGAGCCGAAGGTCAGGTGGACCTTCACATCCACAACAGGGTAACCGGCCAGAACACCCGCCTGCATGGCGCCCTGGATACCGGCGTCCACCGCGGGGATATACTCCTTGGGGATAACGCCGCCGGTAATCTCGTTGAGGAACTCATAGCCCTTGCCGGGCTCATTGGGCTCCACGGTGATGCGGACGTGGCCGTACTGGCCCTTACCGCCAGACTGGCGGGCATACTTGGTATCCTGCTCGACCGACTTCTTGATGGTCTCCTTATAGGCGACCTGGGGAGCGCCGACATTGGCCTCCACCTTGAACTCGCGGAGCAGACGGTCGACGATGATCTCCAGGTGGAGCTCGCCCATGCCGGCGATGATGGTCTGACCGGTCTCCTCATCGGTGTAGGTCTTAAAGGTGGGGTCCTCCTCAGCCAGCTTCACCAGCGCCAGGCCCATCTTCTCCTGACCAGCCTTGGTCTTGGGCTCGATTGCCACGCGGATGACAGGGTCGGGGAACTCCATGGACTCCAGAATGATGGGGTGCTTCTCATCGCAGAGGGTGTCACCAGTGGTGGAGTTCTTCAGGCCGACCACAGCGGCGATGTCGCCGGCGTAGCAGCACTCAATGTCCTCACGGTGATTGGCGTGCATCTGGAGGATGCGGCCAATGCGCTCCTTCTGCTTCTTGGTGGAGTTGAGCACGGTGGTACCGGTGTTCAGCACGCCGGAGTATACACGCACAAAGGACAGACGGCCCACGAAGGAATCGGTGGCGATCTTAAAGGCCAGGGCGGAGAAGGGGGCGTTGTCATCGGCATGACGCTCATCCTCTTCCTCGGTATCGGGATCAATACCCTTGATGGCAGGAATGTCCACGGGAGAGGGCATATAGTCCACGATGGCGTCCAGCAGCTTCTGAACACCCTTGTTGCGGTAAGAGGTACCGCAGACCACAGGAACCATGACGTTGTCAATGGTGCCCTTACGGATGGCCCGGCGGATCATGTCCTGAGGAACTTCCTGCTCCTCCAGAACCAGCATCATGATCTCCTCGTCGATGTCGGCACAGGCGTCCAGCAGCTTGGTGCGGTACTCCTGGGCCAGCTCCATCATATCCTCGGGGATGGGCTCCACGCGCATATCCTTACCCAGCTCGTCGTAATAGACGTCGGCGTCCATCTCCACCAGATCAATGATGCCCTTGAAGGTGTCCTCAGCGCCGATGGGCAGCTGGATGGGCACCGCATTGCACTTCAGACGGTCGTGGATCATGTTCAGCACGTTGAAGAAATCGGCGCCCATGATGTCCATCTTGTTGACGTAGATCATGCGGGGGACCTTGTAGTGGTCGGCCTGACGCCACACGGTCTCAGACTGGGGCTCGACGCCGCCCTTGGCGCACATGACGGTCACAGAGCCGTCCAGTACACGCAGGGAGCGCTCCACCTCCACGGTGAAGTCCACGTGACCCGGGGTATCGATGATGTTCAGACGGGTCTGGGGGAACTGGTTCTTGGTGCCCTGCCAGTAGCAGGTGGTAGCGGCGGAGGTGATGGTGATACCACGCTCCTGCTCCTGCGCCATCCAGTCCATGGTGGCGGTACCCTCGTGGGTCTCGCCGATCTTGTAGTTCACGCCGGTGTAGTACAGAATACGCTCGGTAGTGGTGGTCTTGCCCGCATCGATGTGGGCCATGATGCCGATGTTACGGGTATTCTCCAAAGAAACTTTTCTAGACATACTTCGTCTCCTTTTGGATTACCAGCGGTAGTGGGCGAAGGCCTTGTTGGACTCGGCCATCTTGTGGGTGTCCTCGCGCTTCTTCACAGCGCCGCCCAAGTTGTTGGCAGCGTCCATGATCTCGCCGGCCAGACGCTCCTTCATGGTCTTCTCGCCGCGGTTGCGGGCATAAGCGGTCAGCCAGCGCAGACCCAGGGTCTGGCGGCGCTCAGGGCGGACCTCGATGGGCACCTGGTAGGTGGCGCCGCCCACACGGCGGGCCTTGACCTCCAGGGAAGGCATGATGTTCTCCAGGGCCTGGGTGTAGACCTCCATCGGCTCCTTGCCGGTCTTGTCCTTGATGATCTCGAAGGCGCCGTAGACCACCTTCTGAGCCACGCCCTTCTTACCGTCCAGCATAATGCTGTTGGTCAGCTTGGTAACCAAAACAGAGTTATACAGCGGATCGGGCAGAACCTCCCGCTTGGGTACATTTCCTCTTCTGGGCACTTTGCTTCCCTCCTTCATATAGAATTCAATGAAATCATAGGTACTCGTCATACATTGGTATGGCGTGTAATGCCTGTCCGAGGTCTGCCCATACTTAATATATAGGTAAACGCTCGGCAAGGCGGGGTTGCCTTGCGCAAACGCACAATGCAATTCAAGTAGAAATAACTTTACAGGGTAAAATTACTTCTTGCCGGCCTTGGGCCGCTTGGCGCCGTACTTGGAACGGGCCTGCATCCGGCCGTTGACGCCCTGGGTGTCCAGGCTGCCGCGGATGATGTGGTAACGCACACCGGGGAGGTCCTTGACACGGCCGCCGCGGATCATCACCACGGAGTGCTCCTGAAGGTTGTGGCCGACGCCGGGGATATAGGCGGTGACCTCCAAGCCGTTGGTCAGACGCACACGGGCGATCTTACGCAGAGCGGAGTTCGGCTTCTTGGGGGAGTGGCGGTACGAACCGCAGTGCACACACCTCTCTTCTGGGGAGAAGGCAGGTCGGTCATGCGGTTCTTCAGGGTGTTCAGGCCATGCTGAAGGGCGGGAGAAGTGGACTTGTAGGTCACCTGCTCACGGCCCTTGCGGACCAGCTGATTAAAAGTAGGCATGATTTTCCTCCTTTCCAAAAGTCTGCCCCAGATGGGGCATGGTATTTATTTTAACAAAATAAGGGGGACCTTATTCTGCTAAAAACAAAAAAGTTTGGGACTTATACCACGGCGGCAATGGCGGCTCCCACGGCGATGCCGCAGGCCTCGCCCAGCAGCTTCATGTTCTCCGCCTGCTCCACCCGCACGCCCGCGCGGACGGCCTCCTGGACCAGAGGCTGCAGGATACGGGGATCTGCGTCCCGGGCGATATAGATCTTCTTCGCCCTTCCGTCCCTCAGGGCGCGGCGGGCCTGCTTGCTCCCCACGACCTTTTGGGCCTGTTTGAGTTCTTCCAGCATCTCGGTGCCCTCCTCCTCGCCGTCACAAGCGCCCAGGCACTGCTCCGGCTCTCCAGTCCCCCCCGCTCGATCGGGTCCGGGTCTGGGTTCTTTCAGGTTTTCATCGGGTAAAAGGGCGCAAAGTCCCTTACCACCGCAATTTTGAATTATAACATCATGTCAAGGCCCCGTCAAGATAAATTTTCCCGGAAATTTGCAGTTCTGCCGCCTCTTTCTGGCCGCTTTGTCCAAAAGCCGGTCCTGCGCCTGGGAACCTTTTATCCCTCCGCATCGTCTAAATTTTAATAAGAGGATTGTTCCCGTCCCGCGCCCTGGTACAATATCCATAAGGAATCATCGAAAGGAGGCCCCCACTATGAAACGCGCCCTCGCCCTGCTTCTGGTCAGCGCCCTGTCCCTCTCCCTGCTGTCCGGCTGCTCCACCGGACCCGCCGCGGAGCAGCTTTCCGCAGAACCCATTTCCCTGACCGCACAGGAGCTGGCCGCCCACGGCCCGGACGTTCAGGACGCCTGCGACGCCCTCTCCTCCTTCGGCCTGGAACTGCTGCAAAACACAGAACAGTCCGGTGAGAGCACCCTCCTCTCCCCGCTCTCCGTGATCCTGGCCCTGTCCATGGTAGCCAACGGGGCGGAGGGCGAGACGCTGGCTCAGTTCCAGGAGGCGCTGGGCGGCGTCTCTCTGGAGGCCCTCAACGCCGCCTGTCAGTCTCTCCTGTCTGATTACCGGCAGCTGGGCGGCTCAACCCGGGCCAGCATCGCCAACAGCCTGTGGGTGGATCCGGAGGGGCAGATCTCTGAGGAGTTCATCGGCCGCTGCATGGGGATCTACGGCGCCGAGGTCTTTCAGGGGGAGCTGTCCGCCCCCGCTGTCGTGGATAACGTGAACCGCTGGGTGTCGAAGCAGACGGAGGGACTCATTCCGAAACTGGTCCAGCAGCCCTTCCCCGAGGACACCGCCGCCCTGCTGATCAACGCCCTCTATCTGAACAACACCTGGGAGCTGGCGTTCGATCCCAACAGCACCTATCCCCGGGAATTTACCCACAGCGGCGGCCAGGTGGAACAGATGGACTTTCTCCACCATTCCTTCACTGACCTGCTCTACCTCCAGGGCGAGGGCGCTCAGGGGGTGGTGCTGCCCTACGATGACGGTCGGCTGGCCTTTGCGGCCATCCTGCCCAACTCCCCCGACCTGAGCGGATGGCTGGACTCCCTGGACGGAAACGCCCTGTCCCGGCTGGTACAGGGGGCGGAGGAGCAGCGGTTCTTCTGTCTGGCTCTGCCCAAATTTGAGACGGAGTGGAGCGGCTCGCTTCAGAAGATCTTAAAGGACATGGGACTGGAGGACGCCTTCACCCCCGGTCAAGCCGATTTTTCCCGGATGGGCGATCATCCCAACGGCTATTACCTGAGCGAGGTCCTCCACGCCGCCAAGCTCCAGGTGAACGAGAAGGGCACTGAGGCGGCCGCCGCCACACTGGTCGCACCCGGCAGCGGCGCTCCCCCACCGGAGCAGGGCGTCGAGCTGCTGCTGGACCGCCCCTTCCTGTACGGCATCTTTGACCGGCAGAACGGCGTCCCCCTGTTTCTGGGAACCTTTGAATGAATGAGGAATTGATCCAAACGATCCAACAAATCCAGTCCCCTATCCGGCCCACCCTCCAATTCCTAACTCCTAACTCCTAACTCCTAATTCCTAATTCCTAACTCCGTGCATATCCCGCCTCCCTCCGGGCATCCTAGCCCGGAAAGGAGGGAATGTGATGAACGTCCACGTCAATGAAAACTGTATTGGCTGCGGCCTGTGCGTCAATATGTGCGGCAGCGTCTTTCTGATGACCGAGGAGGGGGTCGCCGCCGCCCGGGACGAGATCTTCCCGGAACAGGAGGGTCAGGTCCAGGAGGCCGCCGAGAGCTGCCCCGTCAATGCCATCGAGATCCTCCACCATTGATGCGTCCGAAACCAAAGCAGGCGGGGCCGTCCCACGGGACGGCCCCGCCTGCTGATTGCCGCCAGACAGAGCAATGCCCCCGCCCGTTCGCTCCAGAAAGGAACCGCCGGCCCAGGGGCACCAACATATTTTAAAAGGTTGGAAGGTTGCTCAGGCGTGATGCTTCGTCCAGGTGTGAGTATAGGACCACATGATCCCCACCACAGCGGCCAGCAGGGCGGCCACAGTCACGATCTCATTCAGCATGATAACTCAACTCCTTTCCTGTTCTGTCATTATCTTACTCCTCCTCCCTCCGTCCTGTCAATGGACGCTCCGCCGATTCTTCTCCCGGCTCTTCCCAGCCCCGTTGTGCATTTTTTCGTCTTTTCCACAAACTCAAAAACGGATACTATTTTGCCTCATTTCATGTTAATTTTCCGTTAAGAATATGGATTCATTCATTTAATTTTATACATTCCGTTTTGTAATGGGCCAATGTTCCTCCATTCTCCAGGAAAACGACGGACCGCCACATGCCCGCCGGTCTTTCCCAATTTTCCCCGCGGCTCCTCTCCCTTCAAATTGTTCTATCTTGACCTTTTTATGTTCCATCTCTCCAGACGTCATCCGAAGTACACCCGCCCAGACGGCCCCCGCTCAAGCGAAACGGCCCCGCCGCGGAACGATATGTTCCGCGGCGGGGCCGCAAAGGGAGGCAGCGTCCGGCGGGACATGGATCACCAGAGGAAGCCGCCGAAGGGCCAGCCGGTGGAGGGCTGCTGCTGGACCTGCTGGTTGGACTCCTGCTGAGGTTGGTTGGCCGCCTCAGTCTGCTCATTCTTCTCGTCAAAGGTGATGGTCAGTTCCATTTTGTCCTCGCCCCGCAGCACGGTCAGCTTGGCGGTATCCCCCGCCTTATAGCCGGAGGACAGGGCAGCGGTGAGGGCCGTGCTGGAGTCGATAGCAGTATCATCGATGGCAATGATGATGTCATCGGCCTGCAAGCCCGCCTTCTGGGCACAGGACCCATCCGCCACGCTCTCCACATAAGCTCCGGCACTGACGCCATAGTGCTGGGCATAGTCGGGAACCGAGGTCACCTGCACCCCCATATAGGGCTTGCCGGTAACATAGCCGTTTTCAATCAGATCGGTGATGATCTCCTTCACATCGTTGATGGGGAGGGCGAAGCCCAGGCCCTCAGCGGAGACGCCGGAGCTGCTCTGGGTATACTTGGCGGTCACGATGCCCACCACATTTCCATAGCTGTCAAACAGAGGGCCGCCGGAGTTGCCAGGATTGATGTCACAGTTGGTCTGAAGGACATTCAGCGTGGTGGTCTCCGCAGCGCCGGTGCTGGGGTTGGTGCTGGTGGTGGTGATCAGCCGGTCCAGAGCGGATACCAGGCCGTCCGTCAGGGAGTAGGTCAGCTCACCCAGGGGGTTGCCGATGGTATAGACGCCCTCGCCCACCACAAGCTGGTCGCTGTCCCCCAGCTTTACCGGGGTCAGGTCGGAAGCCTCGATCTTCAGCACGGCCACGTCGTTATCCTGCTCTCCCCCTACCAGCTTGGCGGTATATTGCTTGCCGTCCGCGAAGGAGACCTCGATGGACACCGAGCTGTCCTTGGCCGCATCCTCAATCACGTGGTAGTTGGTGACGATATAGCCGTCCTGGGTCAGCACAAAGCCGGACCCGCTGGCGGCGGAGGTGGTAGTCTGTCCAAAGATATTCACCGACGTGGTGGACACCGTGATGCCCACACAGGAGGCCAGGTTGCTGGCATAGAGCTGCTCTGGAGTCATGGGCTCCCCTCCATTGCTGTTGGCTACCGTGTCCACCTCCACAGTGGGCCGCTCGCTCTCATAGATCACGGTGTCCCCCCGGTCCATCTGCCGGTACAGGGCGGCTCCGCCTACACCGGCTCCGCCGCCCACCACGGCGCAGGCCAGCAGAAGAGCAACCGCCTTGGTAGGAAAGCCATGGTGCTTCCGGGGCTGCTCCGGTCCACCAGGTGCGCCGGGGCCCGCGGGAATGGGATCGGTGTAGTCTCCGAAGCCGCCGCGGTATCCGTCGTTCTCACTATTATAAAAGTTGAAATCATTGGTCCCCATATTGATCCACTCCTTAAGTTCTTTGTTCTGGAGGTCTATCCTTTTGACATTGCCCAGTATACGGGAAAAATATGAAAAAACCATGAAGAAAAATCGCGGCTTTTTTTAATTTTTCCCGTCAGTCCCCAGTTTCATCTCTCCCTCCCTCCCAAGAAAACAGCGTGTTCCCACCCCAAAATGGGGCAGGAACACGGCTTTGATACACAGGATACAGGCGTTCAATTCTCGGGGCGCTCCCGCAGCAGGGCCATGATGTCCTCGGCCGCCGCAGCCAGATCCAGGCGCAGTCCCTCAAACAGCCCCAGCTTCACCAAGTTCAGGGCAATGAGGGCCACCGTGGGGCCAAGCACCATTCCCAGTACACCCCCCAGGCGCATCCCTACATAAATGCTCACCAGGGAGAGGATGGGGGACAGCCCCGTCTGATCGCCCACAACCTTCGGCTCGCCCACCCGGCGGAACATGGCAATCACGCCCCAGATCAGCATGATCTGGATGGCCTGAGCGTAATCGTGGGTGAACAGGGCCAGAAAGGCCCAGGGCACCATGATCGTCCCTGCCCCCACGATGGGGATGAAGTCCAGCATGGCCAGCCCCAGAGCCAGCAGCAGGCCGTAGGACTGTCCGATCAGGAAAAAGCCCACCAGCAGGATGAAAAACACCCCCACCGACAGCAGAAGCTCCGCCCGCAGATAGCCTCCGAAGGCGGCCAGGGCGATATTCCGCACCTGGACCACAAAGCGGAGGAGCCGCTCGTGGGTGTGCTGGGCCGCCCGGGCCCGGAGCTCCGGATAGTCCACTGTCAGCATATAGGCCGCCATCACATAGATGATGAGCGCCAGGCCAAAGGACGGCACTCGCTTGGCCTTCTCTGTGGTAAAGGCCACCGCATTCTGCAATATGTTGGGCACTGCCGTGTTCAGCCAGTCCATCAGCCCGTCGGCCACCGACTGCACCGACTCTGTCAGCTCCGGCGGCACCAGGGTCCACAGCTGGAAGGAGATCAGCTCCAGCTGATCCAGCACGGTGCGCAGTCCCTCCAGTAGTCCCTCCCAGTTCTGGACCAGAGAGACCAGCTCGGCCCCCGCATAGCCCAGATAGCCGATCCCGCCCCCCATCAAGCCAAACAGGAGCAGCAGGATCAGCAGGGAGGACAGCTTTCTGGGCCAGTGCAGCCGTTTTTGGAGCCACTGCACCGGCGGATGGAGCAGGGCCGCGGTGATCAGCGCCGCCACAAAGGGGGCGCACAGGGACAGCAGGGGCAGCCCCACCGCCCGCAGCAGCCACAGCGCCAGCAGGGCCAGCACCAGCCTCAGGCCCAGCCGAAGCCACAGCCGCCCCCGCTGGGGCCAGGTCAGCTTCTTATCCTTCATAGAGACCGACTTCCTTTCCCAGAGCCGGACACACGGCCCGGCCCGCCGCTTCCGCGTCAGACGGCGCGGCCCCGGCCCGGAGTACCCGGGCCGGGGCCGCTGCTGCGCTCACTTCTCCCGGTAGATCATGCCGACCAGATTGGGGCCGGCATTGATGGCGATGACGCCGCCGATCTCATAGATCAGGTCGGCAGGCTGGCCCAGGGTCTGTGCGCAGGCGTCGATCATGCGCTCCGCCTGCTCCGGGTTGCCGGCCCGGATAACCAGGTAGGGGGTGTTTGGCTCCCGGGTCTTTTGGCACATCTCCAGCAGGGTCGGGATCACATTCTTCTCTCCCCGCACCTTGGTCAGCACCTTGGAATCCCCGCCCTCAAAGGTCATCACAGGCTTCAGCCCCAGCGCCTCGCCCATAAAGGCGGCGGCGGCGGAGACCCGTCCGGACTTTTTGGCAAACCGCAGGTCCAGCGGGGCAAACAGCACCCGGGCATGGTCGATCCAGTCCTGAATATAGGCCAGGATCTCCTGGACGGGCTTCTCCTCCCGGGCCATCCGCGCCCCCTGCACCACCGCCCAGCCGTATGCCATGGTATAGAGGCGGGAGTCCAGGATGTGGATGCGGAAGGTCTCCTCCGCCTCCGGCCGGTCCTCATAGAACTCCTCCCGGGCCTGGAGCGCGTTCTGGTGGGTGGCAGAGCCCTTGGAGTTGATGGAAGTGTAGATCAGGTCGGTATACCCCTGTCGGAACGCTTCCTCAAAGCACTGGCTGAACACAAAGGGAGTCAGCTGGGCATGGGTAGGGATCTGCGGCGCGGCCAGCAGCATATCATAAAATTCCGTGGCGGTAAAATCAACACCGTCCTGATATTCCCGGGCTCCCATCGCAATGGGGAAGGGGAGCACCAGGATGTCCAGCTCCTCCCGCAGGGACCGAGGGATGTCTGAGGCGGAGTCGGTAACAAATTTTATCTTCTGTGCCATAGCGGCCTCCTGTTTTCTCTTGATACAAGCTTTACAACCTTGCTATTATCCCAGATGTCCGGTCAGATGTCAACAAAACGGGCTCAATCTTTCCTCTTTTTCATTTGGATCCGGCTCCCGTCCGGCCGCTGAATGTAAGTGTTGTTCAGCTGGGCCTCCAGATTGCCCCGGACGGCGTCCAGGTACTCCCGCCGCAGCAGGGCCTGCTCCTCTTTTTCCTCCGGCGTCAGGCCCTGGGCCGTCTTTGCCTTTTTTGCCAGCTCATTGATCCGCTGGATCTTCTTCTCATCCATATCGCTGCTCCTCCTATGGCGGCGCGCCGTCCGCCCTGAACTGATCAAATATACCGCTCCAGCACCAGCATGGTACGCCCCTTTTTGGACTGTCCCAGCACTTCCCGGACCACGCATTTCCCCAGCCCGCGGCAGGTGAGGACGTCCCCCGCCTCTACCACCCGGTCCGGCTTGGCGCACTCCCGGTGGTTCACCGACACCCGGCCGGCGCTGACCAGCTCCGCCGCCTTGGACCGGGAGGTGGAAAAGCCGGAGGCCAGCACCGCATCCAGCCGCATGGCTGCCACAGTGTCCCGGATGGTCTTGACCTCCGGCGGGCTGGGAGAAAGCTCTGACACAGGGATCTCCCGCACCTTCAGCTTCCAGCGTCCGGCCCCCTCCCACTGGCTGAGGAGGATGGGCAGGGTCTCCCGCAGGACCACCACCTGACAGCGGCCGTCCTCCATCAGGATGTCCCCCAGCTTCTCCCGGGTCAGTCCCAGCCCCATCAGCCCACCCAGAATGTCCCGGTGAGACAGGGAGGAGTCCCGGGGAAACAGAGCCTCCAGGGCCGCCAGCGGCCCCTCCGGGTCAGCCAGAGCGTCCTCCGGCTCCTGCCAGTCGGGGAAGCGGCACACCTGCCGTTCCGCCCCTCGTATCCCCGGTCCAGACACAGCGCGGGTGCCCCACGCATTCAGCAGATCCTGCACCGACGCCTGCTCCCCGGGAGAGAGGGTGTGGAATGCCCCGGTTTTGGGACAGCTCCAGCTTGTCCAGCACCCTGGCCAGCAGGACCCGCTCCTCTCCGTCCCTAGCACAGCGGTCCAGCAGCTCCCTTTTATTCATCTACCCGTCCTCCTGTCTTGTCCATCGTCCGCCCGGCGGGCTTCTGCTGACAGTATAGCAGAAAGCCGCTCCGCACTCAAGGGACTTTCACCATCTGTCTCTCCCTTTTTCTGATCCCTACCGCTCCATTTTGCTGAACGCCATGCTCCTGTGCCAAAGCTTCCATCTTCCCCCTTCTTTTGTATAATCTACAAGTGTATATTATCTTGACAGCTGTCGTGCAATGCGCTATCATATCCTCGATCAAACCGGATGGAGTGAAGCATGGATCAAAAAAACGAGGAACATCTGGACCTGCGCCAGCGCAAGACCCGCGCCCTGCTGGTCAAGGCCCTGGCCGAGCTGATGGAGGAGCGGCCCTTCTCTGAGCTGTCTGTGGTGGATATATGCAGCCGGGCCATGGTCCACCGCACCACATTTTATGCCCATTTCAACGACAAGCGGGAGCTGCTCAGCTATCTGCTCTCCCAGCTGGAGCAGGAGTGTGTGGAGACCTGCCTGCCCAAGGAGGAGATGACCTCCCCAAAGGACTATTTCCTCACGGCGGCAAAAAATACCCTGGAGTTCTTTCAAAACCGCCGCTCTTTGTATCTGGCCTGTTTGAACAGCGGGATGGAGGCGGAGGTCCATGTCCTGTCCGACCGCGCAGCCCAGGAGCTGTGTCTCCAGCTGTCCAGGCCCGCTTTCCGGGACGCCGCCCCCGAGGTGGATCCACAGATCGCCGCCCGCTTCTATATCGGGGCGGTGCTGGCCCTGATCCGGTGGTGGCTGACCAGCGACGCCCCAGTCTCACAGGAGACCCTGCTCTCCAATCTGTCTCACTTTATCCTGATCAACTGAAAACGGGGGTCTTTTATGGAACGTGAAAAGAAAACGGAAAGCCCCATGCTCAAGCTGGCGCGCTTCATTGTGGATAAACGGAAGGCCTTCTATCTGATCTTTCTGGCCTCCTTTCTCTTCTGCGCGGTCTCCATCAGCAAGGTGCACGTCAATGATGACATCACCACCTACCTCCCAGCCCACACGGAGACCAGGCGCGGTCTGACCCTGATGGATGAGGAGTTCATCACTCTGGGCAGCGCGAACATCATGGTATCCATATCACCTACGACGCCGCCTACGCCCTCTCTTTAAAAATTGAGAAGCTCCCCGGCGTCTCCTCTGTGGAGTTTGACGATACCCAGGAGCACTACCACGATTCCGCAGCCCTGTTCACCGTTTCCTTCGACGGTGAGGAGGATGACCCGGACACCGCCGCTGTCCTTCTCCAGGTGGAGCAGCTTCTGGACGGCTACGACTACTATCCCTCCACCACCGTTGGCCGGGACGAGTCGGCCAGCCTCCAGCAGGAGATGACCGTGATCCTGGCTATCGCCGCGGTGGTCATCGTGGTCGTTCTGCTGTTCACCTCCAAAAGCTACATGGAGGTCCCCGTCTACCTCATCGTCTTTTCCACCGCTGCAGTCCTGAACATGGGGACCAACTTCATCTTCGGGACCATCTCCTTCATCACCAACTCCATCGCCATCGTCCTTCAGCTGGCCATGGCCATCGACTACGCCATCATCTTCTGCCACCGGTACATGGAGGAGCGGGACAACGGCCTGGACGCCCGGGAGGCTGACATCGCCGCCCTGAGCAAGGCCATCATCGAGATCTCCTCCTCCAGCCTCACCACCATCTCCGGACTGGTGGCCCTGATGATGATGCAGCTGCGCATCGGCTTTGATATGGGCATCGTGCTGACCAAGGGCATCATCTTCAGTATGCTGTGCGTCTTTCTGCTGATGCCCGGCCTGCTGATGCTGTTCAGCGGCCCCATCGAAAGGACCCGCCACCGCAATCTGGTCCCCCACATCAACTGGTTCGGAAAGGGGGTCATCCACCTCCGCTACATTCTCCCTCCCATCTTTCTGGTGGTGCTGGTGGTCTGCGCCGTGCTGTCCAACCGCTGCGACTATGTCTTCGACACCAACGACGCTGATTTCGGCAACAAGCCCGACTGGCAGCTGGCCGAGGAGAAGGTCAACCGCACCTTCGGCCAGAAAAATACCATCGCCGTCCTGGTCCCCCGGGGCAGCTATGAAAACGAGGGGAAGATCCTCCGGGAGGTGGCTGATCTGGAGCCCGTCACAACGGCCACCGGCCTTGCCAACATCGAGGTGGAGGATGGTCAAATGCTCACCGACGAGATGACGCCCCGGCAGTTTGCGGAGCTGGCCGGCGTAGATCTGGAGCTGGCCCGGCTGCTCTATCAGGCCTACGGTCTGAGCGTAGAGGAATACGGCGCCATCTTCCAGAATCCGGATGACTACGCCGTTCCCCTGATCGACGTGTTTGAATTCCTTCTGGAGCAGCGGGACAAGGGCGTGGTCAACCTGACTGGAGAACAGGCGGACAAGGTGGACGACCTGGAGGAACAGCTGGACATCGGTCTGGAACAGCTGCGTGGTGAAAACTGGACCCGCATGGTCTTTGTGGCCGACGTACCCACGGAGGGGGCAGAGACCCAGGCCCTTCTCAGCCAGATCCGCTCCATCGCCCAGAAATATTATGGGGAGGATGTGCTTCTGGTGGGCAACTCCACCAACGCCCTGGATCTGTCCAACTCCTTCACCCAGGACAATATGAAGATCAGTATTCTCACCGTGCTGTTCGTCATGGTCATTCTGCTGTTCACCTTCAAATCCGCCGGACTGCCCATCCTGCTGGTGCTCACCATCCAGGGCTCCATCTGGATCAACTTCACCGTCCCCGTTCTGACCCACACCAACCTCTATTTTCTCAGCTATCTGGTAGTCAGCTCCATTCAGATGGGCGCCACCATTGACTACGCCATCGTCATCACCAACCGCTATCTGGATCTTAAGACCCAGATGGACCACCGGAAGGCTGCGGTGGAGGCCCTGGACCAGAGCTTTTCTACCATTCTGACCTCCGGAACCATCATGTCGGTGGCCGGCTTTCTCATCGGCGGCATCTCCACCAACGCCACCATCGGCTCAGTGGGCCTCACCCTGGGCCGCGGCACTGTCACCTCCATCGTGCTGGTCATGACTGTGCTGCCCCAGCTGCTCATGCTGGGCGATGTGCTCATTGAGCGCACCGCCATCACCCTCAACCGAGAGCGGAAGCAGCGCTTCAACCAGGGCACCATGCGTCTGGACGGCCACATCCGGGGCCATGTGTCCGGCTTCGTGGACGGAGAGTTCAAGGGTGTGCTCCATGGCAGCGTGGACGCGCTGATCGAGAGCAAATATCAACAGCTGGATCTGCCTGACACAGAGAAGGAGGAACCCCATGAAACTGTATAAACGGGCCGCGGCGCTGGTCCTGACGGCCGCAACGCTCCTCTCTCTGATCCCCGCCGTCCATGCGGAGGGCGACCACATCACCGTATCCAGCGTCAAAGACTTTTACGCCCTGGTCCAAAGCTGCACCCGGGATGTCTGGTCCCAGGGGGTCACCGTAGAGCTCACCGCCGACCTGGACCTGAGCGGCTCTGATTTTCAGCCCATCCCCATTTTCCAGGGGACCTTCCACGGCAACGGCCACACCATCCGCGGCATCACCTATGACCACAAGGGCTCCACCCTGGGCCTGTTCCGCACCCTGACGGAGAGCGCCGTGGTGGAGGGACTGTGCGTGGAGGGCCTGCTGGAGCCCCAGGGCTCCGCCAGCCAGCTGGGCCTGCTTGCCGGCGAAAATTACGGTGCCATCCGCTCCTGCTCCGCCAAAGGGACCGTCTCCGGCCAGGAGGACGTGGGCGGCTTGGTGGGAGTCAATGGAGAGACCGGCCGCATCGAAGGCTCCTCCAGCCAGGTCCAGATCTCCGGTGTGACCAATGTGGGCGGCATTGCCGGCCAGAATCTCGGCACGCTGGACCGGTGCATCAACACCGGGGCGCTGAACTCCGATCCCGACCAGGAGATCCCCACCAGCGTGGGTGGTGTTGCCGGACTGTCCCGGGGCACCATCCAAAGCTGCTCCAACAGCGGCGAGATCGGGTACCAGCACCTGGGCTATAACGTGGGCGGCATCGTGGGCCTTCAGTCCGGGAGCGTTCTCCAGTGCTCCAACACCGGACAGGTGTGGGGCCGCAAGGACGTGGGCGGCATCGTGGGGCAGTTCGAGCCCAACGCCGAAGTGACCTATGGCGACTCCCCCATGGACCGGCTGAACGACAGCCTGGCCGCCCTGTTCGATGAGATGGAGGTCTTTGCCAATCAAGTCAATGAGATCGCCGGCCGGGGCGTGGAGGACGCTCAGGTGATCCATGACGCCCTCTCCTCCATCCAGGACCGGACCTATGACGCCGGCAAGGAGGGGAAGGATGACTTCCAGGCCATGTCCGACGACCTCTACCAGTACACCAACGACATCAGCGATGCGCTGGACAGCCTGCGGGACCATGTGGACCGCTTCAGCGACGACGCCTTTGATGACCTCAACGAGCTTTTAGACCAGGCCGACCGCCTCAGCCGGCGGCTCAACGATCTGCTGGACCACCTGGACGGCGGCCTTGGCGACGCAGTGCGGGCTCTGGACCGCACAGTGACTGGCATTCGGGATCAGGCCCGGGCCATTCAGACCCACATCACGCAGATGAAACAGGAGCTGGAGGCCCTGAAGCAGTACATTCTGGAGGTCGCGAAGCTGATCGCGGAAAAGGACTATGAAGGCGCGCTTCAGCTGCCCTTTCCCTCCCTGAATCCCAAGGAGCACATCCAGGGCATCCGCACCGCGCTGGACAAGATCTCTTCTCTGCTGCTCCAGCTGCCCAGCCAGTGGCGTGAGGTCTTTGAGCAGCTCTCCGACGACCTGGGCGATGACCGGGACCGGATCCAGCGGGCCCTGGACGCACTGAATGACGCCGCCTCCCATCTGGTGGACGCCGGTGACCGGCTCATGGACCAGGTCTCCGGCGATCTGGACGGGGTGGATCTGGGGGCCGATCAGATCCGGGAGCTGTTGAAGGACTACACCGACCAGCTGGGGGATAAGGCACAGGCCGCCGTGGACGACATCGACGCCCAGCTGGATGTGATCCAGGACCGGGTGGACCAGATGACCCAGTACGCCGGTCAGGACACCCAGGAGCTGCACACCACCACCCTGAGCATGATCCAGCATCTTGATGTGGTCCGGCAGGCCATCTATGACCTGGGCAAAGAGCCGGAGATCACCATTACCGACCTCACTGATATTACCCAGGGCCCCGGCCTCATCTCCGGGTGCGCCGCCTCCTGCACCGTCAACGGCGACGCCAATGTGGGCGGCATTGCGGGCAATGTCTCCCCAGAGCTGGGAGACGACCCGGAGGAGACCCTGGAGCTGGACGATCTGAAGCTGCTGGCCGATGTGTACGCCACCATGCGCGCCGTCATCCGCAGCTGCCGCTTCAACGGCGATGTGGTGGTCAAAAACGACTGCGGCGGCGGCATCGCCGGCCGGTGTGAAATGGGCGCTATTCTGGACAGCGCCGCCCGCGGCACAGTGGAGACCGGCACCGACTACTGCGGCGGCATCGCCGGCCGGACCAAAGGCTCTCTCATCCGCTGCTCCAGCCTGGTAGACCTCACCGGAGAGAGCTGGCTGGGCGGCGTGGCCGGTCTGGGCGAGGACCTTCTGGACTGCCGCGCCATGGTCCGTGCCCAGGGAGACGGGGAGTACTGGGGCGCCATCGCCGGACAGGCGGAGGGCGACCTGGCCGGAAACCGCTATCTGATGGAGGATCTGGCCGGTCTGGACGGCGTGGACTACGCCGAGCTGGCCCAGGGCCTTGATTTCGATGCCTTCCGCCAGCTGGACTACCTCCCTGAGGACTTCCTTACCTTCTCCTACCGCTTCACCGTCAACGGCTCCCTCCTGGCGGAGGTGCCCTTCGACTACGGAGGGGACCTGGACCCGGAGCAGATCCCCGCTCCCCCGGAGCAGAACGGGCAGTACGGCCAGTGGCCCTTCTTCCCGACCAAGGATCTCCGCCGCTCCATGGTGCTGGAGGCGGAATTTGAGGATCCCACCTCCACCCTGTCCAGCGGCGAGGACATCCCCACCCTGCTGGCCCAGGGGATCTTCTCCCCGGACGCCAAGCTGACCATCCGCGCCCAGTCCGTGGAGGAGGACACGGTGGAGGGCTGTGCCAGCGTGGGCGCGTGGACCTACTCCGTAACGGGCAGCAAGGAGGACACCGTGACCCTCCGCCTGCGGACGGAGGGGGCGGAGCACCCGGACGCCGCACTCTATCAGGACGGGCGCTGGTCCCGTGTGGAGGGAGAGCTGGACGGCAGCTATCTGGTCTTTCAGGCCCCGGTCCAGGGGCAGGTCATGCTGCTGGATCAGAGAGCGCTGCCTGTGCTGGCTGTCGCCCTGTGCGGCGGCGGCGTCCTCGCCCTACTGCTGGCCCTGTTTCTCATCCGCCGCCGGCGGCAGAGAAAGTCGCTGGCAGCTGCTCCCCAGTCAGAGGACCTCTCCCAGCCCGTGGGCTGATTTGTACACAGCGCCCAACAGAAAACAGGAGGACTGCCGCCATGGCAGTCCTCCTGTGTCATTCACTCCACGATCTCAAGCAGCTGGGAGACTTCCTTCCGGGGAGGGGCGTTCTTGGCTCCCTCCAGCGGATAGCCCAGCGCTATCAGATTGGTGACCCGCTCATTGTTCGGCAGGGTGAGATATTGGCGGATCTTGTTCTCATCAAATACGCCCAGGATCACGCTCCCGACCCCCTTGCTGTGGGCCGCCAAACAGAACGTCTGATTTGCGATCCCAGCGTCAAACATCTCCCAGCGGTCCTCCTGCGTGGTCGAATAGCTGCCGTCCGGTTCATAGCCGCTGACCTTCGTCACCACAGAGACGATCACCAGCGCGTTGCAGCGCACGATCGTCTTGGCATTGAAGTCAAAGCCCAGCACACAGTTCTGCGCGATCTTCTCCTTGAGGTCCGCGTTTTTGACCACATGATACCGCACCACCTGGGTATTTTTCCAGGATGGGGAAAACCGGGCCAGGTCCACGATCTCCCGCAGCGTATCTCCGCTGATGTCCTGATCGGAATACTTTCGGACGCTTCTTCTGGTTTGAATACATACATCGACCTGCATCAGGATCCCTCCGTAGCGTTTTGGATTTGAGCCATTCTATCACAGGGTCCATTTTATGTCAAATTATTCTCCCGCGGCGGGAGCCGCCCGTTTCATATCCCGGGCGTCTTCCCGCCTCTACCAATAGTGGTATCGCTTATGCAGCAACACCAGCGCGGACACCGCCGCCACAGCCCCCAGCCCCTCGGCGGCGATCACCGCGGACCAGATCCCGTCCAGCCCAAACAGCAGGGGCATCAGCAACACCATCCCGCCCCGGAGCAGCAGAGAGCGCAGGAAGGAGAGCAGGGCCGACACCACCCCGTTGCACAGGGCGGTAAAGAAGGAGGAGGCATAAATATTGATACCGCAGAACAGATAGCCCAGCGCAAACAGGCGGAAGCCCTGCACGGTCATCTCCAGCAGCTCCGGGTGGTATCCCACAAAGGCAAAGGACAGGGGATAGCTCAAAGCCTCCGAGACCACCACCATCGCAGCCGAGGTCACCCCGACGACCCACAGGCTCTTGCGGAACACGCTTTTCAGCTCGCTCTGATTGTCCGCGCCGTAGTGGTAGCTGACAATGGGCGCGCTGCCGATGGAAAAGCCCAAAAATGCGGCCACAAAGACAAAATCCACATACATCATCACCGAGTAGGCCGCCACGCCCAGCTCACCTACCATGCGCATCAGCTGGAGATTATACAAAATGCTGATCACCGAGGAGGAGATGTTGCTCATCAGTTCGGATGAGCCGTTGCTGCACGCCTGAAGCAGCTGCCTGGGATAGAGCTGGCTCCTGGTCAGCCGCAGGCCGGAACGCTCCCCCGTGGCAAAATAGAACAGCGGAATGATGCCGCCCACAACATACCCCAGCACGGTAGCGATGGCCGCCCCTGCGATCCCCAGATGGAACACCGCGATGAGCACATAGTCCAGCACCATATTGGTCACACCCGCCGCGATAGAGTACGCCAGCCCCAGCTGGGGCCGCTCCGCCACCACAAAAAAGCTTTGAAAGCAGACCTGGAGCATGAACGGAACGCTTCCCAGCAGAAGGATCCGCCCATATACCACGCAGTCCCGGATCAGCGCGTCGCTGGCCCCCGCCAGCCGGGCAATGGGCTCGGTGAGCCAGACGCTCACCACAGTCAGCACGCCCCCCAGCAGGATCACGGCGTAAATAATCATGGAGAAGTACCGCTGAGCCAGCTCCCGGCGGCCCTCTCCCAGTGTGCGGGCCACGATCGCGCTGCCCCCCGTCCCCAGCATGAAGCCGAAGGCCCCGATGATCATAGCCACGGGGAAGATGATATTGACGGCCGAGAGAGCCATATCTCCCACCAGATTGGAGACGAACAGGCCGTCCACCACGCTGTAAATCGAGGCGATCACCATCATCACCACCGACGGCAGGGTGAACCGCAGCAGCCGCCCGTATGTAAAATGGTCTGACAGCTTGATCTTCATACTTCCTCCCACTCCTCCGGGGCAGGCTGGGCCAGCAGGGGCTCCGCCTCCTCCCGAATGGCGTTCAAATATCGATGGCTCAGGTCCAAAAAGGTCCGCCGCTCCTCCGGCGTCAGGCGCAGAAAGGCCCGCTCCTCCATGGACAGCGTGGGCTCCACCGCCAGGCGCAGCAGCTCCTCCCCACGGGCCGTCAGGGACAGCAGCTTGTTGCGCCGGTCGCCGGACATACTCTCCATCCGCAGATACCCCCGGCTCTCCAGCTTTTTCAGTGCGGAGTTCACCGTCTGCTTGCTGAGGAACAGCGCACTGCACAGCTTGGTCTGAGTCATGGGCCCCCGGGCCTCCCCCAGCAGATACAGCACCCAGAACACACTGTCCGACAGGCGGTAGTGCCGGGCCAGACGGTGGTAAATGATATTCATTTCCTTATCCGCCTCATTGAACTCCCGGATGAACCGGGAAAAAGTCAGTTCTTCCATCACAGCCTCCACATTGTCCGATTTCGGACCATATTATAGTCCGAAATCAGACGGTTGTCAACTCCCCGCTTTACAGTCACCTTTGAACGTGATATAGTTCATTACACAAGTGACAAACCAACGAACGAGGAGGGGATCACATGGGAACGCCCCCGGGGGACAGCCCCTGATCTATCTCCAGATCGCCCGGATGCTGGAGACGACATCCTCCGGGGCATCTATCAGGAGGAGCAGGTCCCCAGCACCAATGAGCTGGTCTGGCAGTTCCCGTAACTCCACAGACAGAAAATGGCCCGCACACCTGACGGTGCGTGGGCCATTCTGTATATTTCAGCGATTTCCTTATGCCATCAAGGAGCACACCAGCTGGGCGTACTCCGCCGGATCTTCCAGCGGCAGGTCAGCCAGCAGCAGGGCCTGACCGTAGAGCAGCTTGGCATACTTCTCCACGGTGTCCTGATCTCCGGCATCCACCGCCTTCTTCAGGGCGGCATAGGGGGCGGAGTCGGCATTAAGCTCCAGCACCCGCTCGGCCTTCATGTGCTCGCCGCCCTCCATCTTCCGCATATAGCGCTCCATCTCCAGGGAGACAGGGCCGTCGGCGGACAGGCAGCAGGCGCCGGACTTCAGGATCTTGGACAGGCGAACCTCCTTGACCTGATCTCCCAGGGCGGCCTTCACGGCCTCCAGGACGGGCTTGCCCTCCTCAGCCTTCTCCTCGGCCGCCTTCTTCTCCTCCTCCGTCTGGGGCAGAGCGTCCTCGGCGGTGGCAGACTTGAACTTTTTGCCGTCGATCTCACCCAGGGCCTGCATGACAAAGTCATCCACATCCTCGGTGCAGTAAAGGATCTCATACCCCTTGTCCAGGATGCGCTCCACCTGGGGCAGCTTGGCGATCTTGTCCACGCTCTCGCCGCAGGCGTAATAGTAGTAGGGCTGCTCCTCCGCCATCCGGCCCTGATAGGCCTCCAGCGTGGTGTTCTTCCCCTCCTTGGAGGACCAGAACAGCAGCAGGTCCTTCAGATTGTCCTTGTGGGCGCCGTAGTCCGCCACCACGCCATACTTGATCTGGCTGCCGAAGGCGGTCCAGAACTGCTCGTACTTCTCCGGATCCTCCTTTTGCAGCTTGACCAGCTCACCCTTGATTTTCTTCTCCAGGGCGGAGGCGATCACCTTCAGCTGCCGGTCGTGCTGGAGGACCTCACGGCTGATGTTCAGCGAGAAGTCGGGGGAGTCCACCACGCCCTTGACAAAGCGGAAGTAGTCGGGCAGCAGGTCGGCACACTTGTCCATGATGAGCACACCGGAGGAGTAGAGCTGCAATCCCTTCTGGTACTCCCGGGTATAGAAGTCATAGGGCGCCTTCTGGGGGATATACAGCATGGCCTTATAGGTCACCGCGCCCTCGGCGCTGGTGTGGACCACCGCCAGGGGGTCCTGCCAGTCCATGAACTTCTCCTTATAGAAGGCGTTGTACTCCTCGGCGGTCACCTTGGACTTCTGCCGCTGCCACAGGGGGACCATGGAGTTGATGGTCTTCCACTCCTTCACCGTCTCCCACTCGGGCTTGTAGTCGTCCCCCGCGTCGGCGGGCTTCTCCTTCTGGCGGTAGTCCTCCACCTCCATCACGATGGGGTAGCGGATGTAATCGGAGTACTTTTTGATCAGTTCCTGGAGCTTATAGGTCTTCAGATACTGGTCATAATTCTCCTCATCGGCGTTTGCCTTGAGGTGCATGATCACATCGCTGCCGGGGGCGTCCTTCTCGCACTGGGTGACCGTATAGCCGTCCGCCCCGTCCGACTGCCACATCCAGGCCTCGTCGCTGCCATAGGCCCGGGAGACCACCGTCACATGGTCGGCCACCATAAAGGCGGAGTAGAAGCCCACGCCGAACTGACCGATGACGTCGATGTCCTCCCCCTTCTCCTCCTTAGCCAGGTCCTGCTTGAACTGGAAGGAGCCGCTCTTGGCGATGGTGCCCAGGTTGTTTTCCAGTTCCTCCCTGGTCATGCCCACGCCGTTGTCGGACACGGTCAGGGTACGCATCTCCTTGTCGGGCACAATGGTGATCTTCAGGTCCTTCCGGTCCACCGGCACCTGATCGTCGGTGAGGGCCTTGTAGGCCAGCTTGTCCTCCGCGTCACTGGCGTTGGAGATCAGCTCCCGGAGGAAGATCTCCTTGTGGGTGTAGATCGAGTTGATCATCAGGTCCAGCAGACGCTTGGATTCCGCCTTAAACTGCTTCTTTGCCATAGCATTTGATTCCTCCATGTATAGAAATATAATAAATCAACAAATCGGAGCGCTATCATTAGCACTTATTCTCTTCAAGTGCTAATGATAGCGCTCTTTACGGAAAAATTCAAGGGGGTTCACAGTTTTTTTACAGTTTTCCCGCACTGAAAATTTTCCTGTCAAGGGGCTTGACAATCTCCCCCATTTCCGTTATTGTATTGTTGTACTAATCATCTAATACAATGATACAGATAAGGAGGCACGTCTATGGACTGGAGGTTCACCGACGACCGGCCCATCTGGCTCCAGCTGACGGAGCAGCTCACCCGGCGGATCATCACCGGGGTCTATCCCCCGGGGAGCCGCCTGCCCCCGGTGCGGGAGCTGGCCGCTCAGGCGGGGGTCAACCCCAACACCATGCAGCGGGCCCTGGCCCAGCTGGAGCAGGACGGCCTGGCCTTCGCCGACCGAACCGCCGGCCGGCTGGTGACGGAGGACACCTCTGTGCTGGACGCCGTCCGGCGGGCCCAGGCCAGGGTCCTCATCGAACACTACTATGACGCTATGGCCGAGCTGGGCTATTCCCGGACTGAGGCCGCGGAGCTTTTGAAGGAGGAGCATCTATGAGCGACAATCTGATCGTCTGCCAGGGTCTGACCAAGTCCTACGGACACAAGGCGGCCCTGACCGGCATTGATCTGGAGGTGGGACGGGGCCGGATCGTGGGCCTGCTGGGCCCCAACGGCAGCGGAAAGACCACCCTGATCAAGCTGCTGTGCGGGCTGCTCCAGCCCACCGCCGGGAACCTCGCTGTGGCGGGGCTGCCCGTCGGGCCTGAGACGAAGGCCCTGGTGAGCTATCTGCCCGACCGGATGTACTTCGCCAGCTGGATGCGGGCGGTGGATCTGTTTGATCTGTTCCGGGATTTTTATCAGGACTTTGATTATGACAAGGCCCTTGCTATGTGCAGGAGCCTGGGTGTGGAGCCGAAGGACCGGCTGAAATCCATGTCCAAGGGCACGAAGGAGAAGGTCCAACTGGTGCTGGTCATGGCCCGGAAGGCCCAGCTGTATCTGCTGGATGAACCCATGGCCGGAGTAGACCCGGCGGCCCGGGATTTTATCCTCCGCACCATTTTGACCAACTACAATGAGGAGGGCACTGTGCTCATCTCCACCCACCTGATCGCGGACATCGAAAAGGTGCTGGACGAGGTGATCCTGCTCAAGGACGGCGCGCTTATGCTCCATGAATCCGTGGACCGCATCCGGGAGGAGCGGGGCAAGAGCGTGGACGCCCTGTTCCGCGAGATCTTTTGCGCCATGCCCATGGAAGGAGGCGAGTTCTGATGCTGGGAAAGCTGTTAAAATATGACTTCCGCTCCATGTGGAAGCAGTTCTCCGTGATCTGGCCGGCGGCGCTGATCCTGGCCTTCCTCAACCGGTTCACCATGTTTGGAATGGACAACCCCGGAGGCAGTGCCTTTGGCGAGTGGATGGGTGTGATCTCCATGGGTCTGTTCGGCGGCGTGTGCTTCACCATGGTCATCCTGTCCGCCGTGTTCGTACTCACCCGGTTTTATAAGGGTCTGCTGGGGGACGAGGGCTATCTGATGCACACCCTGCCCGTCCGGTCCTGGCAGCTGGTGCTATCCAAGCTGATCTGCGCCCTGGCCACCACGGTGGTCAACGGCATCGTGGGCATCCTAGCCATGTTCCTGATGATGCCTCTGGATTGGGACGAGATCTTCGACACCCAGTTGTGGCAGGCGGTCTTTCACAACCTGGCACAGCAGCCCGATACCGTTCTCTACTTCCTGGAGTTCCTCCTCCTGCTGCTGGTCATGTGCGCCGCCATGTTTATGAACTTCTATCTGGCTATGTCCATCGGCCACCTGTTCTCCAGACGGCGGATCCTGATGAGTGTCGTGGCATTTTTCGGCCTCAATATCCTGGACAGCGTCATCACCAGCACTCTGCACAACATGGATATGATGAATTGGCTCTACGGGATGGATCTGAGCGATCACGCGGGCTATTGGCTGGGCATTCTCCTGCTTCTCATCCCCACCGTCATCATGTTCCTCCTCACCAGCTGGATCCTGAAGCACAAGCTGAATCTGGAGTGACCCCCTGCCGCTGAAAGGAGCATACCGCTGTGAATTCCTGGTCTGTACTTTTTATCGCCCTGGCCGCTGTGGTGCTCCAGGCGTGGGTCAGCCGCAGGGGAGCCCCCGGCTGGTACATGGGCTGCATCATCCCCCTGCTCTATGGGGCGGCGGTGGCCTGGATGTTCATTGGTCAGGACTTCCTCCGCGCCCTGCGGGTCATCCTCCTTGGAACTGCCCTCCCTATTACCCTTCTGGTCTCCCTGGGCGGGCACGAGCCCCCGCCCCAGGATCCCCCCGCTCCCCCGCCGGAATCCGGCGCGGCATAACAAAACCGGTCCCTGAATTCAGGGGCCGGTCTGCGTTTCACTTCTGTTCCTCCATCACTCTAGGATCAGGAAGATCGATATAGATGGGGGGATGTCCCACTCCCTCCACATAGCGCAGCAGATCCTCCCGCGTCAGACGTACCGTGGAGGTGGAGATCCCTGGGTGTCCGCTGAGGAAGGCATCCGCCAGTAACTCCCGGTCGATGACCAGCTGCACCCGGCCCTCCTTGTCAAACAGAAGTTCCAGGGCGGAGACCGATCCGGGAATGGTGTTCAGACAGTCCGCCATGTGGCCGTCATCGGCGAAGGACAGCCGGGAACAGCCCAACTGGGCGGACAGATATTTGGTCTTAAAGGGTTTTTCGCCCGGCATCATCAGAAGATAAAATTCAGTCTGCTGCCGGTTGCACAAAAACAGGTTTTTGCAGATCTTTGCGTCCAGCACCTCCTCGATCTTCCGGCAGTCCTCCATAGTGTCGGCGTGGTCGTGGTCCACCCGTTCAAAGGAAATGCCCTGCCGCTCCAGCTCGTCATAAATGGCCATTTCCTGAGGGATGCGGTCATCTGTGGGACGTCCGGAGTGGCGGACGGGGTCGATATACATGGTCGTTCACCTTTTCTCCGCAGATGCGGTTTTTTCACAGCATACCACAGCTCAGTGGAAATGTACACCCCTGCTCCGGTCCGAGTTGCAGACCGGGGTGGGATCTGATATAATATGCCCCTGCACCTGCCGCCCGCTCCGGGTTGCGGGGAACACGATTTTGATTGGAGGGATGTCACATGGTCCGCGAGATCATCCCAGAGCACTCTAGGCGCGCCGATGCCTTCGCCCTGTGGAACCGGGCCCCCATGCCTATGGTGACGCTGATGAAAACTCTGGATGTTACCCACTTGGTCCGGTTCAGCCGCAGACACAGGTATAAGATCAATATGCTTCTCTGCTGGTGCGTTGGCCGGGCAGCAGCCCGGATGGAGGACTTTTATCTCCTTCCAGTGGGGGACAAGCTGATGGAGTACGACTGCCTGGCAGTCAACACGGTAGTCATGACCCAGAATGGAGACATCCAAACCTGTGACCTTCCGCTCTCTTCCAATCTGGAGCAGTTCAACCGAACCTATCTTGAGCTCACTGGACAGGTCGCCCAGACCGGCCAGCCCTATGACCTGAGCGGGGAAGCCATGGTCATCGGCACCTCTGCCCTGGCCAGATATGACATTGATGGGGCAGTGAACCTCTACGCTGGTTGCTACAACAATCCGTTCCTAATCTGGGGCAGATACCGCAGGCGCTGGTTTCGGGCCCTTCTGCCCATCTCCTTCCAGTTCCATCACGCCCAGCTGGACGGCATTCCGGCCGCACAATTTTTGGAATATCTTCAGCAGGAGATCCACTCCCTGGGCACATGATCCTCCATTCCATCAAATCCACTTCACATCCCGCCTCACTTTCTGGTATTCGGAAAATTTATTTGCTTTTTATGAGTGGCTATGATATAGTGTATTACTAATCTGGTCCCTTGAACGGTATGGGACACAGAAATTTTTTTAAAGAAAGTGGAGTTGATCCGTCCGTTATGGACAGTACCAGTATCGCAATGCTCGTCGCCCTAGTGGCCTTGGTGGCCATGTCCGGGTATTTTTCCGCAACCGAAACCGCATTTACCTCTCTCAACCGTATCCGACTGAAAAACAAAGCGGACAACGGCGACCGCCGGGCCGCCCGCACACTGGAGCTGGCGGAGGACTATGACCGCCTGCTTTCCACCATCCTGATCGGCAACAACATCGTCAACAACGTGGCCACCACCATCGGCGCGGTACTGTTTATCAAGCTGATCGACGATGTCCGCGGTCCCACCGTCTCCGCCATTGTCCTGACCGTGGTCATTCTGATCTTCGGCGAGGTCTCCCCCAAGAGCCTGGCCAAGGAAAACCCAGAGGGCTGGGCCATGATCGCCACCCCCCTGCTTCGCCTGCTGGTGGTCATCCTGACTCCGGCTAATTTCTTGTTCACACAGTGGAAGCGGCTGCTCTCCAAGGTGTTCCGCACCGCGCAGGGCGACGGCATCACCGAGGAGGAGCTGGTGGGCATGGTGGATCAAGCGGAAAACGAGGGCGGCCTAGACCAGCATGAGAGCGATCTGATTCGCAACGCCATCGAGTTCAACGACCTGGAGGTGTCCGAGATCCTCACCCCCCGCGTGGATCTGGTGGCTGTACCTGACACCGCCACCATGGAGCAGGCGGCCTCTCTCTTTGTGGAGAGCGGCTACTCCCGCCTCCCCATCTACCATGACAGCATCGACAACATCGTAGGCGTCATCCATGAAAAAGACTTCAATGCCGCCCGCTACCACGGCGAAACCAAGCTGGCCGACCTAAAAGCGCCGGTTCTGTACACCACTGGCAATACCAAGATTTCTGAGCTGCTGCGCATCCTCCAGAAAAACAAGGCCCACATGGCCGTGGTGGTGGATGAGTACGGCGGCACTGAAGGCGTCGCCACCATGGAGGACATCGTGGAAGAGCTGGTGGGAGAGATCTGGGATGAGCACGATGAGGTGATCGAGATCTTCCGCAAGCAGCCGGACGGCAGCTACCTCATCGCCTGCTCCGCCGATTTGGACGATATGTATGACCTCTTCCAGGTCAAAGGGACCTGTGACGCAGCCACCGTCTCCGGCTGGGTCATGGAGGAGGTGGGCAAGGTCCCGGAGGTGGGCGATCACTTCCAGTCTGAGGGGCTGGATGTCACTGTCACCAAGGTGGAACACCGCCGGGTGCTGGAGATCCAGGTCCGGGTCCTCCCCCATGAGGAGGAGCCAAAACCCCGCGAGTGGGAGCTTCGCGGCCGGGAAAAGGACGCCGGCCGTTCCAAGCGCGCCCCTCAGAAGCCGGAACCCTGATAGAAGATACAACACCCCATGCCGTTGGAGCCGATCCAGACGGCATGGGGTACTCTATTCTTCTGGAGGCTGTCCCAGGCAGAACACGAAAAACCCTCCGGATATGCGGATGAACCGCCTCTCCGGAGGGTTTTTTTCGTGGTTTGGATCGCTTACAGCTCGATCTTGCCGGTGCTCTCGCCATTGACCACATAGTACACGGCGTTGTCCTCAGGCTTGACGTACAGCGCCAGGGTCTTGATGTCCGCGCCGGTCCACTGGGCCTTAACGGCCTCCACCATGGCCTCCTGAGTCAATTCCTTGCCCAGATACTGCAGGGTGAGGGATATCTTGGGGGCGTCAGTCTTCTTCGCCGCGGGGGCCTTCTTCGCAGAAGCCTTCCGGGTGGTCTTGGAGGCGGGCTTCTCCTCCTTCACGGCGGCAGGGGCCTGCTCCACTGCCGCAGACTTCACAGCAGCCTCGGCCACGGCCACAGCCTGCTCGGCCTTGGCAGTCTTTTTGAGAATCGCCATTGAATACACGCTCCTTTATTTGACGGCCGGGGCCATCGATTTCATAGGCACTCTTATATTGTATCAGGATTCCCGTGAAGGAAAAGAGCAAAAACGACGATTCTTCTTCCCTTTCTTCTTCCTATCCCTGCCAATTTGTACATTTTCAAGGAATGAGCCGCTGTTTCCGGCCCTTTCGCAAAATCAGGGCCCCTCCGATTGGGAGGAGCCTGTAAGGGACGTACTCTGCCTGGGGGGTCTTCGATTAGAAGATACCTGAGCCATCATGGCGTCGGCGACCTTCTGGAAGCCAACGATGTTGGCACCAGCAACCAGGTCGTAGCCCAGGCCATAGCGCTCGGCGACCTCGACGGAGGAATGATAGATGTTCTTCATGATGCCCTTCAGCTTGGCATCGACTTCCTCGGCAGTCCAGTACAGGCGCTCAGCGTTCTGAGCCATCTCCAGCTCGGAGACGGACACGCCGCCGGCGTTAACAGCCTGGAGGAGCCACGACCATGTGCTTCTGCTCCTTCAGGAACTCCAGAGCGTCGTTGGTGGTGGGCATGTTGGCAACCTCGATGTAGTACTTCACGCCGGACTCAGCGATCTTCTTGGCCCAGTCCATGTTGACGTCGTTCTGAGTGGCAGCGGGCATATAGATGTCCACGTCCTTGACGCCCCAGCACTTGGTGTTGGGCACGAACTCGCAGTCAAAGCGCTCAGCATAGGGCTGGCAGTGCATGGGATCCTTGGCGCATCTCGAGGATGTAGTTCAGCTTCTCGTCGGTGCTCACGCCGTCGGGATCGTGGATGTAGCCGTCGGGGCCGGCAAAGTAGGTGACCTTGGCGCCCAGCTCAGCGGCCTTCTTCATGATGCCCCAGCCCACGTTGCCGTAGCCGGACATGGCGATGCGCTTACCCTCGATGGACTCGCCGTCGTGGGCCAGAGCCTCAACCAGATAGTACACGGCGCCGAAGCCAGTGGCCTCAGGACGCATGATGGAGCCGCCGGTGGTCACGGCCTTGCCGGACAGAGCGCCGAATTCGGAGGCGCCCACCAGACGGCGGTACTGGCCATACATATAGCCGATCTCACGGCCGCCGCAGCCCAGGTCGCCGGCGGGGCAGTCGATGTCCTGGCCGATGTGGCGGTACAGCTCGGTCATGTAGGCCTGGCAGAAACGCATGACCTCGGCGTCGCTCTTGCCGCGGGGATCAAAGTCAGAGCCGCCCTTGGCGCCGCCGATGGGCAGGCCGGTCAAGGCATCCTTGTACACCTGCTCAAAGCCCAGGAACTTGACGATGGAGAGGTTCACGGAAGGATCAAAGCGGATGCCTCCCTTATAGGGGCCGAGGGCCGCGTTGTACTGAACGCGGTAGCCGCGGTTGACGTGCCAAACATGGTTGTCGTCCTCCCAAGTGACGCGGAACTCGATCACGCGCTCGGGCTCGACCATACGCTCCAGAAGAGCGGCCTTCTCATACTCAGGATGGGCGGCGATCACGGGCTCCAGAGAGCTCAGGACCTCCTCGACAGTCTGCAGGAACTCAGGCTCGTTGGCATTCTTGGCCTTGGTCTCAGCCAGAACTCTCTCGATGTACTGATTCATGATGACATTCCTCCTACGTTATATTTTTGTGGCGATTTGTTGAAAAACTGACAGAACTCCTTCACTTTTCGCCTTTGGACAGGTGTTTCGGAGAAAAAAGGAACTCTATCGCTCGTCCCTATGTACAAGTATACCATAAAGGCTTCGGATGTAAAGCAAATTTTTTGTGGGTGTTACCACAACGAAATAACTGTGGGTTCTTTTCAATTTTGGTTTTTTTCATAGAAAATCCGCTCTTCTCCTGTCTAAACGGCCAAAAAATGGCTGGATTCCAAAAGAGAAATCCAGCCATTCACAATTATTATGCAGGAATGATGTCGGTCTTCAGTCAAATGCGAGCCCCAGATAGGCGGTGGAGTCCCAGTCCCAGGCCCGCTCCATCTCCGGGTCAAGCCACTTGAGCATCCCGAAGGGGTGCACTCCCCCGGGGGTGCGCCAGGCAAAGGACCACCGGGGCAGCAGGCCGGGGAGGCGCTCTACCACCCAATCCAGATCCTCCGGCGGACACAGCAGCTCCTTCACCAGCAGCTCACCACATTCCATCCCCTCGGCGCAGAGGGCGGCCCATCCGTGGGGCGTCCGCAGGGCATACAATCCGCCGCCGGGGGCCAGCGCGCAGGCCCCCGCCTGATAGGCCAGGGCCTCCTGGGGCAGGTCGATGTGGGCCGTCCCGGCCAGGAGCCCCTCCCGCAGGTCCCGGTACTCCTCTGGCGTCAAACGCTTCAGGACCGCAGACACCGTGCGTATGCCATGGCCTTCCCGGGGGGCAGAAAACTGTCCGTCCACAAAGCACTCCCGGAACCCATTCCGCCCAAAAAAGCGGTGGAGGGAGGGCTCCGCCGGGACGGTGGTCACCGCCGGAATGTCCCACTCCCGGAAGATGCGGTCCGCGCCGGCCAGCAGCTGCCCTGCCAGCCCCCGGCCCCGGGCCTCCGGGTGGGTGGCCACCGCGTACAGGTAGGCGGCCCGGTACCTCCCCTGCCCCGGTACCGCAAAGGTGGTTTCAAACCAGGCAGTCATGGCCTGGACCACGCCGTCCTCCTCCAGCAGGAGCACCCGCTCCGGTTGATAATAGGCGTTGTAAAAGTTGTCCACATAGGCCCCGTCATCCCCGAATGCCAACTGCCACAGCTCCCGCTGCCGGGGTATGTCCTCCGGCCGGGATATTCTGATCTGGATCATCGCTTAGTCCCCCTCTCTCCCTGGATCTCATAGGAAATGACAGGACAAAAGGCGGCTAGGCCGCCTTTTGTCCTGCCCGTTCGAAGCATCTTCCGCGGTCTCAGCAGCCGGGATACACGCTGCTTTTTGTTGGGATCACGACCGCTGCGATAATATAGAGGATCAGGCCGCCAAAGAGGGCGCTGAACAGGCTGAGGGCCGCCCAGCCCAAACGGACCAGGGTGGGATCGATGTCAAAATATTCCGCGATCCCGCCGCACACACCGCAGACCATCTTAAACTGGCCCTCCGTTCGGTACAGTCTCTTTTTGTCCATAGCTGACACACTCCTTTTCCCAGCCTTTCCGCTGGGCAAACTATTTGAACAGAATCATCATAGCGCAAAGGGAGTAAAAAAATCATAGGAAAAGAATTAAAAGTTTCTAAAATTTCTCCTGTCGTTCCCCAGCTGTGAGCCAGATCCGCCGGGTCAGCAGGGCTGCCGTAATGGTGAAGAACACCTCCAGTGCAGAGGACACCATCCCCGCCAGCAGGAACAGCAGGCCGGAGCCCCCCGCAATCAGCCCCCAGCGGACCAGCAGGGGGCGTCGCTCCGGCCCCCGCCGGTACAGGAACAGCAGCACCAGCAGCAGGGCCAGCATCAGCAGCACGCAGGCTCCGGCCGCCAGCACCACATGGAGAGAGGCAAACCCCGGAAAATCGTCCGGCAGATAGGGGATCGCCAGGGCATAGCCCAGGGCCAGACAGGCCAGCAGGGTCAACAGGCAGACCACAATACGCTGCCACAGCCGGGGCAGGATCAGCGCCAGTTTGGTGAGCATCACGGCAAAATATCCCCCCGCCATCATCCCCCAGTAGACGAAGCCCCAGTAGTGGTCCTTTCCGGTGACGGCGATCACCGAGAAGTTGGTGCCGAACCACTCCACACTCCCGGCAAACAGCAGGGTGTAGGCGGGGATCAAAAAGCAGGCGAACAGATCCAGCCAGAAGCTCCGCCGCCGGAGAACGCGGGCGGGCCTCACTGCTTCTCCGCGCCGGTCAGCTCCCCATGCTCATCCAGCTGCACGGTGCGGATCTCGTTGCCCGTGTTTTTCCGGATGTCGTCCAGCCGGATGCCCTCAGTGATGCTGGACACTAGGGAGTAGGCCACCCCGTGGCGGCGGGCCCGGCCGGTGCGGCCGATGCGGTGGATATAATACTCGTTTTCGTCCGGAACATCATAGTTGAACACCGCGTCCACATCGTCGATGTCCAGCCCGCGGGCGGCCACGTCGGTGGCAGCCAGCACCCGCAGCTTGCCCTCCCGGAACTTCTGGAGGGTCTTTTCCCGCACCCGCTGCTGGATGTCGCCGTGGATGGCCTCGCAGGAGATGTTCCGCATCCGCAGCAGGCCGGAGAGGCGGTCGGTCATGTTTTTTGTGTTGCAGAAGGCGATCACCCGGTCATAGCCCCCGATCTCCATCAGCCGGACCATAGTGTCCACCTTCTCATTCCGGTCCACATCCAGTCTGTACTGGGTGATGTCCGGCTTGTTCTGCTCATCGGCCCGGACGGTGATCTCCACTGGGTCCCGCTGATACACCCAGGAGATGTCCATGACCTCCCGGGAGATTGTGGCGGAAAACAGGCCCAGGTTGCGCCGCTGGGGCATCAGGTCCAGGATCCGGGTCACGTCCCGGATAAAGCCCATATCCAGCATCCGGTCGGCCTCATCCAGCACCACCGTCTCCACCTTGTCCAGGCGGAGGGTGCGGCGCTTCACATGGTCCATCAGCCGCCCCGGTGTGGCCACCACGATCTGGGGCCGCTTCTTCAGCTGGGTGATCTGCTTGTCAATGGGCTGTCCCCCGTACAGGCAGACGGAGCGCACCCCCTCTTTAAAGGCGCACAGGTCCCGCAGCTCGTCCCGGATCTGGATGGCCAGTTCCCGGGTGGGGGCCAGCACCAGCCCCAGCACATCGGTGGACTCCGGATCGATGTGCTCCACCATGGGGATGCCGAAGGCAAAGGTCTTTCCCGTCCCGGTGGGCGCCTTGGCGATCACGTCCCGGTACTCCATAAAATATGGGATCGCGCCCCCCTGGACCGGGGTCGCCTGGACGTACCCCTTCTTCTGAACGGCCTGCATCAGGGCCTGGGACAGGCCCAGGTCCGCATACCGCACCTCTTCGTTGACAAGCTCGCCGTTGATCTCCATCGATGTTCTTCCTTTCTTTCTGTTCTGCATCCGGCGTGATCCAAGGCCTTCCCAACCGACACAGAGATGTGAAGAACGCCGTTTCCCCGGCGCGGCCCCGAATCCGGCGGAGGCCTTCCGGTCCCCGCACGCTGCCTCCGCGCCTCCCTGCTCCGGGCGGCGTGGGGCTGCATATTCATATAGATTGCATTATACTGGCTTTTCCCGCCTATGTCCACCATATTTTCCACAGTTTCGTTCCCATTTGTGGAAAACCGCTGCCTGCTTAAAGTTTTTCCAGCCGCCTCTGAAAAAATAAGTTGCTAATTTTAAGGAAGTATAGTAAAATATATGCCAGTCTTGTTCCGGCTTCGGCGGGAAGCAAGGCCGCACTAGTTGGGGAGATAGCGGTGCCCTGTACCTGCAACCCGCTAAAGCAGGGATGAATCCCGGTCCCCGGACGTGCGATGTGTCGTCTGACCTGAATAAGCAGTGATGATAGGCCGGTCCCGCGCAACGCGGCTCCGTGAACCGTGTCAGGCGGGGAACCGAGCAGCACTAAGCGGCCCGCCGCGTGTGCCGCGGGGTTACTGTCCTTGAGCCGGCTGTTCAGGTAACGGGCATACCGCGCGCTTCAAAGGCCGGTGTGCGGCCTTGCCTTCCGCCGAAGCCCGTTTCTTTGTCCCGGTCCCTTCCCCGCCCGGCGGAGCGCCGGAGGGGGCCGGGAGCTTTCTTTCGAGGTGAACGTGTCCATGTATCAGGCCCTATACCGCAAGTGGCGGCCCCGCACCTTTGACGATGTGGTGGGGCAGAGCCATATTACCGACACCCTCAAGCAGCAGGTGGCGGGAGACCGCCTCTCCCACGCCTATCTCTTCACCGGCACCCGGGGCACCGGCAAGACCACCTGCGCCAAGATCCTGTCCCGGGCGGTGAACTGTCAGGCTCCTGTGGACGGCAACCCCTGCAACCAGTGCCCCGCCTGCCTGGGCATTGAAAACGGCTCCATTCTGGATGTACTGGAACTGGACGCCGCCTCCAACAACGGCGTGGACCAGGTCCGCGCCCTGCGGGACGAGGCGGTGTACACCCCCGCCGCCGTGCGGAAGCGGGTGTACATCGTGGACGAGGTCCATATGCTGTCCACCCCTGCCTTCAACGCCCTGCTGAAGATCCTGGAGGAGCCCCCCGCCCACCTGATGTTCATTTTGGCCACCACCGAGCTGCACAAGGTCCCGGCCACCATCAAATCCCGGTGCCAGCAGTTTTCCTTCAAGCGGATCCTCCCTGGACAGATCGCCCAGCGCCTGGGCTATGTGGCCCAGCAGGAGGGGATCGACCTGACCCGTGAGGGCGCCGCCCTGCTGGCCCGCCTGGCCGACGGCGGCCTGCGGGACGCCCTCTCCCTTCTGGACCAGTGCGCCGGGGGAGGCAAGCGGGTGGATGAGCAGGACATTCTGGACACGCTGGGCCTGGCCGGTAATTTGGAGACCGCCAAGCTGATGGGTCTGATCGCCGGGCACGACACGGCGGGGGCCCTGGATACCCTGGCCCGCCTGTACGGGAACGGCAAGGATGTGGGCTCGGTGCTGGAGGAGTTATCCTCCCTGGCCCGGGACCTGCTGCTCCGCAAGACCGCGCCCCAGGGCGGGGCCGCCCTGCTCACCGGCGGCTATGACGAGGCGACCATGCGGGCTCTGGGGGAACAGCTCACCGCCCCCCGGCTCCTCCAGATGCTGAAGCTCCTCCAAAACGCCCTCCCTGATCTGGCCCGGAGCACCAACCGCCGCACCGACGCGGAGCTGTGCCTGATCCGCCTCAGCGATGAGCGTCTGGACGATTCCTTTGCCGGGCTGGCCGCCCGGGTCGCCCGGCTGGAGGAACAGCTGGCCGGAGGCGCGCCCGTTCCAGCTCCCGTCCCGGCCCGAACCGCACCAGCCCCGGCGGCTCCCGCGCCCCAGGCCGTCTCTGTGTCTGACGCCCCGCCCTGGGAAGAGGAGCGTCCCCCCCTGCCCCCTGAGCCGGAGGAGGAACCCTCCTGGACAGCCCCGCAGCCGGAGCGCCCCGCGCCTCCGCCTGCCCCGGCCGCTCCCCGCCCCGCTCCGGCGGAGGCGGCGGAAAGCTCCGCCTTCTGGCCCTCCTTTGTGGCCGGACTGCGGGGCAAGGTGCCGCCCTCTGTCCTCCCCTATCTGAACAACTCCGCCAAGGTGGCGGGGGTGTGGAAGAACGGAGCCCTCACCCTCTGGGTGGACACGGAGTTCACCCGGGCTATGCTCAACAAGCCCGCTATCCTCCAGGCGCTGTCCCAGGCGGCCTCCACCTGTTTCGGCGTGCCGGAGGCCCGCGTGTCCGTAGTAGTGGGGCAGCCCCCCGCCTCCCAGAGCACTGCCCAGGAACCTGCGGCCCAGCCTCAGGCTGGCGTGAAGGATGCGCTGGACGAGCTGCTGGCCTTTGGCGCGCAGTTTGACAACATTAAAATTCAATAAGATCCCCCAAGGATCGGAAGGAGAATCGACTATGGCAAAAGGATTCGGAAGCCGCGGTATGGGCGGCATGGGCGGCGGCATGAATATGAACATGATCAAGCAGGCCCAGAAAATGCAGCAGGACATGATGCGGATGCAGCAGGAGCTGGAGGAAAAGACCTATGAGGCCAGTGCCGGCGGCGGCGTGGTCACCGCCACAGTCTCCGGCAAGCGGGAACTGAAGGCCCTGGAGATCGACCCCGACGCGGTGGACCCCGACGATGTGGAGATGCTGGAGGATCTCATCGTGGCCGCCGTCAACGAGGCCATGCGCGCCGCCGAGGGCGACGCCGCCTCCACCATGCAGAAGCTCACCGGCGGCCTTGGTCTCCCCTTCTGACCTACTTTTTCTTGAAAGAAAAAGTAGGCAAAAAGAACTTTATATTGCTGGTTCCGAAGGCCGCGGCGCTCGCATGGCCTTCTGCGGCTCCGGAACTTTTCTGCCGCCCAGGGCCCTCATCCTTGGGCGGCTTTTTCTCGCGCCCCAGGCAAAAGAACCCGACGCCGCCGGTTTCGGAGGCTGCGGTGGTCACATAGCCATCTCCGGTCCCGGAACTTTTCCGCCGCTCTGGTATTCTCTGATACCGGGGCGGATTTTTCTGTCTGATGCGGAACACAAACATTAAGAAATGATAAAAATTTTGGTTCTGTTTTGACTTTTGTCACAAAGCAAGGTACAATTAAACATACTCCAGCTGGCAGGGCTTCTCTGGCTTCTGTCAGCCCGGTCCATCATCATCTGTGTTCATAAAAGGAGGAGATTTTAATATGAAATCAGGCTTGCGGCGCTCGCTCGCGCTGGCCCTCGGCTTGTGTACCCTGACGGTCGGAGCTTCCGCCGCCTCTGTCACCTTCCGGGATGTTCCTTCAAGCTACTGGGGATATTCCCACATCACCAAGGCCGCCTCCAACGGGCTGGTCTCTGGCCTGGGAGACGGGCGGTACGGCCCTGAGGAAAAGCTGTCCAACGCCCACTTTGTCACCATGATCTGCGGGATGTTCTATGAGGACGAGGTATCCGCCCAGGGCAGCTCCTCGGACTGGTGGCGGCCCTATCTCAACGCGGCCTATTCCGCCGGCATCCTGAAGGGCACTCAGGCCGCCCAGCAGCGGGCTTCCGCCGGAGATTGGAGCGCCTCCGTTGCCGAGGCCCAGATCAGCCGCTATGATATGGCCCAGATCATGTATCATGTGGCTGTGGACCAGGGCTTTGAGGATCCCTCCGCCGCATCCCTGGCTTACGCCAGCGCCCGGATCCAGGATTTCTCCTCCATTCCCTCCAATTACCAGTATGCGGTGCTCTACTCCTATGCCAAGGGCTTCCTCAGCGGCGATGACCAAGGCCGCTTCAACGGCGGAAACAGCCCCAACCGCGCGGAGGCTGCGGTGGTCCTCTGCTCCCTGTTCGAGGAGCAGGAGTCCCTCCTGTCCCCCACCTACAACAACTCCAACCGCCTGACGGACAACTCCGCCGTCACGGAGGAGAACGTCTCCGATCTGCTGCGGGAGCTGGAGGCCGAATACCCCTCCTTTGACCAGTGGAACACCGACCGGGTCTATACCTCCAAGGTCCTGGGCCGCGGCTCCGGTGAGGCAGGCTTCGCCTATATGCTCAGCGACCGGGTATTCGGCGCCATCTCCTCCTATGAGCTGGACGACCCCGAGGACCTGCGGGTGGGCGACCTGCTGAAGCTGGACGGCGGCAGCACCTACGGTGTGGTGGTCTCCCGGGACGGGGATCGCTTTACCTATGCCTCCTGTGACGAGGACGGCTGGATCTCCTGGAGCCGCGCCAAATCTCTGGATGATCTGGACCGCTCGGACACCGTGTACTCCCGCTATCTCACCAAGCCCTCCGGCGGCAAGCTGTCCAACGGCGATGCCGCCACGGAACGAAACGTCTCCAATCTGCTGGACGACCTCATGGAGGACTACGAGCAGGGCGACTCCTGGGATGAGGATGACAAGTACACCTCCGACGTCCTGGGCTCCGGCTATGAGGACAAGGCCTTCACCTATTTCCTCAGTGACAAGATCTTCGATGATCTGGAGGACTCCTCCGTCCGGGAGGCCGAGGACCTGCGGGTGGGCGACCTGATCTACGATGACTATGAGGAGAAGTATGGCTTGGTCCTGTCTGTGGACACCCGGAATGAGACGGTGGACTATGCCACGGTAGACGATGACAACGAGATTGACTGGGATGGCTGGTGTGACTTTGATGACCTCTCTGATATGACCACCCGCTACCCCGATGAGGACGAGGATAACGACCAGGGGGATGAAGAGCTGACCAACGGCAAGCCCACTACAGAGCGCAACGTCTCCAATCTGCTGGACGACCTCATGGAGGACTACGAACAGGGCGACTCCTGGGACGAGGATGACAAGTACACCTCCGACGTCCTGGGCTCCGGCTATGGGGACGAGGCCTTCGCCTACTTTATCAGCGACGAGATCTTCGGTGATCTGGACGACTCCTCCGTCCGGGAGCCTGAGGACCTGAAGGCGGGCGACGTGGTCTATGACGACAATATGGAGCGCTATGGCGTAGTCCTTCAGGTCGATACCAGTGACGACACTGTGCAGTACGCCACCGTGGAGGACGAGGAGATCAACTGGAGCTATTGGTGTGACTTTGATGACATCACCGACATGACTACCCGTTATCCCGATGATGATGGAGACGATGAGGAGGACGAGTTGGCCAACGGCAAGCCCGCCACCGAGCGCAACGTCTCCAATCTGCTGGATGACCTCATGGAGGACTACGAGCAGGGCGACTCCTGGGATGAGGATGACAAGTACACCTCCGACGTCCTGGGCTCCGGCTATGGGGACGAGGCCTTCGCCTACTTTATCAGCGACGAGATCTTCGGTGATCTGGACGACTCCTCCGTCCGGGAGCCTGAGGACCTGAAGGCGGGCGACGTGGTCTATGACGACAATATGGAGCGCTATGGCGTAGTCCTTCAGGTCGATACCAGCGACGACACTGTGCAGTACGCCACCGTGGAGGACGAGGAGATCAACTGGAGCTATTGGTGCGACTTTGACGATCTCTCTGACATGACCACCCGCTACCCCTGATGGGAACACAGATAAGGGCCGGGCGGACCGCAAAATGCGGTCCGCCCGGCCCTTATCTTATTTTACAGGAACAGCGCGATCAGAGAGGTGAAGATCCCGCACACGCAGATGGCGATGGAGCTCATGGCGCCCTGGAGCTCACCGATCTCCAGGGCCTTAGTGGTCCCCAGGGCGTGACTGCACGCGCCGATGGCCAGCCCCTCCGCCACCGGGTCGGTGATGTGGAACCACTTGGCAAACAGGGGAGCGCATACCGCGCCGGTGATACCGGCCACTGCCACAGCGGCGGCGGCGATCCCCTGGACGCCGCCGCGGCTCTCCGCGATGCCCACCGCGATGGCGGTGGTGACGCTTTTGGGCAGCAGGGAGGCGGTCAGCAGGTCCTCCATTTGGAACACCTGGCACAGGGCCAGCACGCTGAGCAGGCTGACCACACTTCCCGCCAGACAGCCTGCCAGCACAGGAAGAAAGTGCTCCCGCAGGATCTCCCTCTGGCGGTAGATATTCAGGGCCAGCACCGCCGTCACCGGGCCCAGCATCAGCTTGATCAGATCGCCCCCGATGTTGTACTTCTCCAACGGGATGTCGAAGACGGCCAGCAGGGCAATAATCAGCAGTCCGGCGATCAGCAGCGGGTTGCACAGCACCCACCCGGTCCTTTTTTGAAGCCACACACCGACGCACCAGGCCGCCGCCGAGAGACCCAGCCCAAAAAACGGAGAATTCAGAAGTCCGTCCAACCATTCAGCCATGGCGCTTCGCCCCCTTTCCGCGGAGCAGCCGCGTCATCAGCTGCACCGTCCAGCCGGCAGCGAGATAGACCACCGGCGTGGTCAGCCCCACAATGACCAGAATGGGCACCGCCTGACTTTTCAGCATCGCCCCGTGCTCCATGGTGCCCACCAGGGACGGGATGAAAAAGAAGGCCATGTTGGCAATCAGGAAGTGTGAGACCGACTGGATCTGCCGCTCCTTGAGCACTCCGGTCAGCAGAAGGACCATCAGCAGGACCATACTGATCACACTGGCCGGAAAGGACATCGGGAGCAGCGCCGCCACGCCCTCTCCCACCAAGCTGATCCCAAAGATCAGGGCCAGCTCTCCCATAACATTCATTGATCCGCTTCCCTTCCTGTCAAATCGCCCAGTCCCTCTGACTCCCAGATCGCTGTGGCGAAATAGTCTTCCGGCGTTGCCCGGAAATGGACCCGTCCATTCCCGGGGACCCGTTTTTTCATTGCTCGGCGGAACTGAATTCCGCCTCCGCCAAGGTTTTGCCTTCGGCAAAACGCTTGTACGGCACTTACGCGCCGCCCCATCTGCGATGGGGTCGCCGCCGAAACGTCGGGGAACTGCCTGCTCAGACTGCCCTGGTCCCTCTTACTCCCAAATCGCCGTGGCGAAGTAATCCTCTGGCGTTTCGGCGCGCCGGATCAGGCGGGCGGAGCCGTCCTCCTGGAGCAGCACCTCCGCCGAGCGCAGGCGGCCGTTGTACTGATAGCCCATGGCGTGGCCGTGGGCCCCGGTGTCGTGAATGACCAGCAGATCGCCGATCTCCACCTCCGGGAGCATCCGGTCGATGGCAAACTTGTCGCTGTTCTCACACAGGGAGCCGGTCACATCGTACTTGTGGTTGCAGGGGGCGTCCTCCTTCCCCATGACCGTAATGTGGTGATAGGCCCCATAGATGGCCGGCCGCATCAGGTTGGAGGCGCAGGCATCCACCCCCACATACTCCTTGTAGGTGTGCTTCTGGTGGAGCACCCGGGTCACCAAGTGCCCGTATGGGGCCAGCATGAAGCGCCCCAGCTCGGTACACAGGGACACGTCCCCCATGCCCGCGGGGACCAGGATCTCCTCGTAGGCCTTCCGCACCCCCGCCCCGATGGCGGCGATGTCGTTGGCCGGCTGCTCCGGGCGGTAGGGCACCCCCACGCCGCCGGACAGGTTGATGAAGGTGATGTGGCAGCCGGTCTCCTCCTTCAGCTCCGCCGCCAGCTGGAACAGCACCCGGGCCAGGGCCGGATAGTACTCGTTGGACAGGGTGTTGGAGGCCAGGAAGGCGTGGATGCCGAACTCCTCCGCCCCCAGCTCCTTCAGCCGGCGGAAGGCCTGGGCGATCTGGGGCCGGGTCATGCCGTACTTGGCCTCCCCCGGGTTGTCCATGACCTGAAAGCCCTCTTCGCTCTCTCCGACCTGGAATACTCCACCTGGATTATACCGGCAGGAGATCTTTTTGGGGATATAACCCAGGGTGCTCTTCAGAAATTCCACATGGGTGATGTCATCCAGATTGATGGTCGCCCCCAGCTTCTCCGCCAGGACGAACTCCTCCGCCGGGGTATCGTTGGAGGAGAACATGATCTCCCCGCCCCGGAAGCCGCAGCGGTCGGACATCATCAGCTCGCACAGGGAGGAGCAGTCCACCCCGCAGCCCTCCTCCCGCAGGATCTTCAGGATCTGGGGATTGGGGGTGGCCTTCACCGCGAAGTACTCCGTATAGCCGGGGTTCCATGCAAAGGCCGCTTTCAGCGCCCGGGCGTTCTCCCGGATGCCCCGCTCATCATACAGGTGGAAAGGGGTAGGGTATTGACGGGTGATATCCTGGAGCTGTTCCAGGGTGACAAACGGTTTTTTCACATCCATCGCTCCTTGTCTCTCTTTACAGTCTGGTCCGCGCCCCCTGCCGGGGCGGAGAAAAAATCAAATTTAGTTTATCCATTTTTACGGTCAAAGTCAACCATTACGAGTGCCAAGGTCTGCACCGGCCGCCCCCTCTCTTTTGCCGTTTCAGAAAAAAGGGGAAAAAGCCCGATTTTCCTCTTGCGCTTTTCCCCTCTGTCTGATACAATGGTTCGAGATTTAGAGCAAAGGATGGTGCCTGTCATGGAAAACCGGCTGTTTGTCACCCATGCCCCTTTGCTTCCTCTCTGTGTGTGGACAATCACCTGTTGATTGTCTTTTTTTCTGCGCAAAATACCACCAAAAGCTGAGAAGGGAGAACGAAAGAATGAATCCAAACCAAGGCATCTATGATGCCCGCCAGCTGGGCCGCCCCAAAATGCTGATCTTGGGCGTCCAGCACATGTTCGCCATGTTCGGAGCCACCGTGCTGGTCCCCGCCCTCACCGGGCTGTCCGTGTCCGCCACCCTGCTCTTCGCCGGGCTGGGCACTCTGCTGTTCCACTTTCTGACCAAGGGGATGGTCCCCGCCTTCCTGGGCTCCTCCTTCGCCTTCATCGGCGGCTATCAGGCCATCGCCCCCATGCTCACCGACAGCAATGGCAACGCAGTCGCCAACACGGAGATGCTGCCCTACGCCTGCTTCGGCGTCATGCTGGCCGGATTGATGTATGTCCTGCTTTCCGCCCTGTTCCGCATCTTTGGCACCAAAAGGGTCATGCGTTACTTCCCTCCCATCGTCACCGGCCCCATCATCATCTGTATCGGCCTGACCCTCAGCTCCACCGCCATCTCCAACTGCCGAACCAACTGGGCCATCGCCCTCATCGCCATCGCCATTGTGGTGGGCTGCAACATCTGGGGCAAGGGAATGATCAAAATCATCCCCATCCTGCTGGGCGTGGTGGGTTCCTACGCAGTGGCCGCCATCTGCCAGATCAACGGGATGCAGGTCATGGACCCGGTCAAGGTCCAGGCGCTGATCGACGCTCCCTGGATCGGGCTCCCCTTCCAGTTCCAGGATACGCTGTTCGGTCTGTTCAGCCGCTCTGACCTGGACAGCGGGATGCTCCTCACCGCGGCGGTGACCATCATGCCCCTGGCCCTGGCCACCATGGTGGAGCACATCGGCGATATGTGCGCCATCTCCTCCACCTGTGAGCGCAACTACCTGGAAAACCCCGGCTTCCACCGCACCCTCCTGGGCGACGGCCTGGCCACCTCTCTGGCCTCCCTGTTCGGCGCCCCGGCCAACACCACCTACGGCGAGAACACCGGTGTGCTGGCCCTCTCCAAGGTCTATGACCCCCGGGTGATCCGCATTGCCGCCAGCCTGGCCATCCTGCTCTCCTTCTCCCCTAAGTTCGCGGCCCTGGTGTCCGCCATGCCCACCGCCACCATGGGCGGTGTGTCCATGGTGCTGTACGGCATGATCTCCGCCGTGGGTGTGCGCAACGTGGTGGAAAACCAGGTGGACTTCACCAACAGCCGCAACGTCATCGTGGCCGCCATCATCATGGTGCTGGCCATCGGTGTGAACTACTCCGGCGCCGTCACCTTCACTGTGGGCACTGCCACCATCAGCCTGTCCGGTCTGGCCGTGGCCGCCATCACCGGCATCGCCCTCAACGCCATCCTCCCCGGCAAGGACTACGAGTTCGGCCACGACCAGAAGGGTGACACCGCCGTCAACTTCAAGGTCTGATGCACGGGATCCGGCCCGCTCCTCCCGCCGCCCCGCCCGGGCGGCGGGAGCTTTTTATCCCCCTGTGCCTTACTGCTCTGAGAGAAAGATGAAGGTTCTATGGAAGAAATTTAAAAAAACCATTAAATCCACCCCAAAGTCCTTGCGCCCACCAGAAAAATCGGTTAGAATGGAGCCAGTCCAGAGGAAACTGTATCAATCAGGAGGTACCTATTATGGGGTTTTTGGATAATCTGACTGAAATCGCCACCGATCTGGCTCAGAGCGGCGCCGCCGCCTCCAAGCATCTGGCAGAGACCAGCATCGCCACGTCCAAGCGCCTGGCGGAGATCGCCAAGCTGAAAACATCCAATCTGGCTGAGGAGGGCAGTATCAAGAAGGCCTACGCGGAGCTGGGCCGTCTCTACTACGCCGAGCACGGGAACACCCCCGAGGGTGCCTACGCCGCCGCCTGTGAGCGGATCACCGTCTCCAGGGAACTGATCCAGGCCAACAACGACCGCATCGCTGAGCTGAAATCCGCCGCCGAGGCAGAGGGCGAGGTCATCGTGGACGCAGACTTCCAGGATGTTCCCGAGGAGGCCGCTCCCGCTGAGGAAGCCGCCCCTGTCGAAGAGGCCGCCCCCGTCGTGGAGGCCGCTTCCGCTGAGGAGACGGATCCCGCTGAGGAGACCAAGCCCGAGGCTTAATCCAATCAGATACAGAGACGGACGGAGTTATGATGGCTCCGTCCGCTTTTTTGTATGCTTTTCCCTCTCTCCGTCCAAACTGAGGGCGGAGGTGTTTGATTTGAAGCAGTATTTCCGCCTGCCCCAGGATGTGGTGGGGCACGACGCCCAGCTGCTCTCCTATTGGGACACCCTCCCGCCCAGTGTACAGCTCCGCCTGCTGGAGAGCACTATCTCCGTGTCCACGCTGGGCGAGCTGAAGCTGCTGGAGGAGGGGTTCCGCCGGGAACCGCCGTCCCCCACATAGGGAAAGGCCCGCCGCGGATGCGGTGGGTCACAGCCTGTCGAGAAACCCGGTCTACCTTTCATGTGTAGACCGGGTCTCTGGCGTATATAGGCCAAAGCAGGATCAGGATGAACGGAGCAAGCTTCTCCATCCATATCCAAATGGCCAGTTTTTTCAGATTCATAGCAGCAAATTTAAGCTTCACCCGTTGGATACCCGGGCCAGGCCTCTGTACAGTCTTTGCGCAGTCTTTGGAATGAGTGCACAGATGGCGGGTGGGACAGTTGGCACAAATCTTGGGATCACTTTTATATTCCCGGTATCCGTCCCGGTTGGTGGTATGATAGGTTAATAGCTGGTACTCCGGACAGATCACACAGTCGTAGTATTGGAAGAAGTGGTATCACGAATCCAGGCAGGAGAAAGCCAGCGTGCATTGTGCCGGGAGTATGGAATCAGTCGGTGGGCCATTCAGTGCCGGCTAAAGGAACCGTTTTTTCCAAAGACACGAGGGCGTAAACCTGCAGAAGCACCGGCAGAGTACAAGTATGAGAATCTGCTCAACAGGGAGTTCCATGCGGAAAGGCCCAACAGCAAATGGGTAACGGATATTTCTTACATCCACATGAAGCAAGGCGTACTATATCTGTCCATAATTCGTGATCTTCATGATAGCAGCATCGTTGCCTCCAAGACTGGCACAAAGCAGACCGTCAACCTAGTGTTGGACACCATTCGCCTGGCCATGCGTTAAAGAGAAAAAGAGGGCTGCCGCGGAGTTGCAGCTCCACAGCGACCAAGGGTTCCAGTATACCTAACAAGCATACTTTGACCTGACAAAATCTCAAGAAAAGCGTCCCCTCCCTCCTTAAACTGTTCACAAACTAAGGATAACAGTCTTTCAAACCAATCCGCATTCAACGCTTAGTCGAAATGACTAAAATTCACCAACAAAAACATATATATCTAACGAAAAAATGAAATCTTAACAAGTTTTAAGGTTTATAACGAAGTGAGTTAAGGTTCATCCCCTATACTGGCGCCAGAAACACCGGCGTCCGA
>SCPN01000931.1_pt1 | contig 83575 bp, 86 predicted proteins | sample 6106831 | NCBI WGS metagenome assembly SCPN01 (sample SAMN10720447, study PRJNA508395) | human gut metagenome | isolation source: Participant 1, 0 month
GGTGATAGGCTGATTGCCGATTGGAAAACGTCCCGGGTACATTGCCGGGCAGGTACGGGTAGACAGGGAAGAAGACATGATCAAGGTTTCGGTGGTCGGAGCAAAGGGCCGCATGGGCTTGCACGTGGTCGAAGCGGTGAACAACGCCGAGGATACGCAGCTGGCGCTCGCATTGGATGCCGGCGACGACCTGACCCAGATCACCACCGACAACACCGATGTGGTCGTCGAATTCACCGTGCCGTCCGTCAGCCTGAACAACGTGCTGACCCTGATCGGCCAAGGCGTGGACGTGGTGGTCGGCACCACCGGCTGGACCGACGAGAAACTCGCCCAGGTCAAATCCGCCATCGCCAACGGTCCGAAGCCCGAAACCCAGAAGGTCTTCATCGCACCTAACTTCGCGATCTCTGCCGTACTGGCCGACTACTTTGCCACCAAGGCCGCGAAATACTTCGAATCCGCCGAAGTCATCGAACTGCACCACCCCACCAAGGTGGACGCCCCCTCCGGCACTGCCATCCACACCGCCCACGGCATCGCCGAAGCGCGCAAGGCCGCAGGACTCGCCCCCGTGCCGGACGCCACCGAAACCGATGGCGGCTCACGCGGCCAGGTGGTCGACGGCATCCACGTGCACGCTGTGCGTCTGCGCGGCCTCAACGCCCACGAGGAAGTGCTCTTCGGCAACGCCGGCGAGCAGCTGACCATTCGGGCCGACAGCTTCGACCGCACCAGCTTCATGCCCGGCGTCCTGCTTGCCGTGCGCAAGCTCGCCGGCGACGCTCCGGCTGGCCTGACCATCGGCCTCGACCACTTCCTCGACCTGTAATCGACCCGCAGTCGACCAGTAGTTGCCCCCGCATTTCAGGCAGGGAAGCGCGCCGGGACGCGCATCACGGCATTGCCACCGGCTCCGGCCATAATGCCACGCATTCAGCAACAATCAAGGTACGTAGTATAAGAGTCCACAATGGGAAGTACGGTAAACACTATGAGCGAGCATGACATGCACCTTCTTGATTCAGCACCTTTCGGCCGCATTCTGCCGGCTATGGTCACCCCGATGAAATCCGACGGCAGCGTCGATTTCGCCGCCGCGCAGAAGCTCGCCAAATACCTCGTCGCCGATGGCGCGGATGGTCTGGTGGTCAATGGCACCACCGGCGAATCGCCCGTCACCCATATGGATGAGAAGGTCGAGCTGGTCAGGGCCGTCAAGGAGGTCGTCGACGTTCCGGTGATTTCCGGCGCCGGCTCCAACGACACCGCACACACCGTGCGTATGGTCGAACAGACTCAGGAAGCGGGTGCCGACGCGGTGCTCGTCGTCATGCCTTACTATTCCCGCCCCTCGCAGGACGGTATCGTCGGCCACTACAAGGCCGTCGACGAATCCGCCGAAAAGCCGATCATCGTCTACGATGTTCCCGGCCGTACCGGCTTGAAGGTCAAGGTCGGAACCTACGACCGACTGGCCGAACTTGAACACGTCAAGGCTGTCAAGGACGCCACCGGCGATCTTGCAGCCGCAGTGGAGAAGCAGCAGCGCACCGGCCTCGCCTGGTATTCCGGCGATGACGGCCTGTTCCTGCCGTTCCTCTCCATCGGTGCCGTCGGCATCATTTCGGTGATTGCCCACGTCGCCTCCAACCCCATGCAGCAGCTTGTCCAGGCATTCGATCGCGGCGATATCACTACCGCCCGTCGCCTCGCCAACCAGCTCGCCCCCCTTGTCCACGCGCTGAATGGCGACGGCTATCAGGCCGTCATGGCCAAGGCTGCGCTCAAGGTCAAGGGCGTTATCCCCTCCACCACCATGCGTCTGCCGAACATCGGTCCCGACGCCACTCAGCTTGACAAGGCTGAAGAGGGCATGCGCGCTGCCGGACTGCTGTAAGCCCGAAACGCTGCATACGGGTTGCCAGCCCGCCGCCCCTGCATGACAGAGCAGAGGCACCACAACAGAAATCTCCCAAAAAGGTTATGGCACAAGAACAAAAGAAAACAAGCAAGAACACGAATTCTCGCCGTCGCGGTTCCGCGCGCTCAACGCTAACCGGATCCAGCGAAATGCACGCCGTCCCGTACACCTAACGCCACCCGGCAGGCCACCGCACCCCAGCAGGATGCCGTGCTGATCGCCCCGCCGAAGTACCGCAAGGGCTCCATGCGCATCACGCCGCTCGGCGGCTTGGGTGTTCCGGCCGCAACATGAACGTGATCGAATACAACGGTCACCTGCTGCTCATCGACTGCGGCGTGCTCTTCCCCGAGGAGGAGCAGCCGGGCGTGGATCTCATCCTGCCCGATTTCAGCTACATCAAGAACCGTCTCGACAAGGTCGACGCCCTGGTGCTCACCCACGGCCACGAGGACCACATCGGCGGCGTGCCCCAGTGCATCGCGTCGTTGCGCCTCGGACATCCTCCTGCGCTGATCGGCTCCAAGCTGACCCCGCCTCAAAATACGCTAAGTGGGTAGGGGAATACCCACCAGAACCCCACCAAGGTTGAGGTTGCCGGCCGTGAGAAGCTCAAGGTGGGTCCCTTCGACCTCGAATTCGTCAACGTCACCCACTCCATCCCGGACGCCCTGGCCGTCTATGTCAAGACCCCGGCCGGCTCCCTGATCGACACGGGCGATATCAAGCTCGACCAGCTGCCGCTCGACCACCGCATCACCGACCTCGTCGAATTCGGCAAGATCGGCGAAAAGGGCGTGGACCTGCTGATGATGGACTCCACCAACGCCGAGGTGCCCGGCTTCGTCAAGCCCGAGACCTCCATCGGCCCGGCCCTTGACCAAGCGTTCGCCCAGGCCACCCGCAAAATCATCGTCGCCAGCTTCTCCTCCCACGTGCACCGTGTGCAGCAGGTGGTGGACGCCGCCCACAAGTACGGCCGCAAGGTCGTGTTCGTCGGCCGTTCGATGGTGCGCAACATGTCCATCGCCGCCGACCTCGGCTACCTGCACATCCCCGAAGGCACCGTCGTGGACCTGAAGCAGGCCAACGACATTCAGGACGACAAGCTCGTCTTCATGTGCACCGGCTCCCAGGGCGAACCGATGGCCGCACTCGGCCGCATCGCCGACGGCAACCACCGCGATATCCACATCAACGAGTTCGACACCGTGATTCTCGCCAGCTCCCTGATTCCAGGCAATGAGCACGGCGTCTACAAGGTGATCAACAAGCTCGTGCAGCTCGGCGCCAAGGTCGTCAACCGCGACAACGCCGCCGCTGCACGTGTCCGGCCACTGCAACGAGGGGCGAGCTGCGAGTGTATGTACAACATCGTCAAGCCCAAGTGCGCCATGCCGATCCACGGCGAAAACCGCCATCTGGTGGCCAACGGCCTGATCGCCGTCAAGACCGGCGTGGACCCGCAGAACGTGGTTTTGGCCGAAGACGGCGATGTGGTCGACCTGTACCACGGCAGGGCCGCGGTCGTCGGCTCCGTGCCGTGTGGTTACGTGTACGTCGATGGCGATTCCGTCGGCGAGCTGACCGATGACGAGCTGGAAAAGCGCCGCATTCTCGGCACCGAGGGCTTCGTCTCCGCGTTCGTGGTGGTCGACACCGACAATCACGAGGTTGTCACCGGCCCGAAGATCTACCTGAATGCCGTGGCCGAGGACGAAAGCGAGTTCGACAAGGTTCGTCACCAGATCGTCGAACAGCTCAACGACCAGATGATGCAGGGCACGCGCGACACCTACAAGCTGCAGCAGACCATGCGCCGCACGCTCGGCAGCTGGGTTGCGCGCCAGCTGCACCGCAAGCCGATGATCGTGCCCGTCGTGGCCGACATCGCCCAGGACGTCGAAACCGTAGAAACCAAGTAGTCCGGATTATCCAGGGACGACCGTAAGGAGTAATTGAAGTCATGCCCGGTTCTAATCTCACTCGTATTGAAGCCGAAGAACGTAAGGCCGTTATCGAAGCGCCGATTCACTATCACGTCGACCTTGACCTGACGGTCGGCGCGAAGAACTTCGGTTCCAAGTCGTTCATCTGCTTCAACGCGAAGCCTGGTTCGTCGACCTTCCTCGACCTGATCGCCGACGAAGTGACCTCCATCGACCTCAACGGCAAGTCCCTGGACCCGGCCGTGGCCTTCCAAGACAACCGCATCGAACTGACCGACCTCAAGGAGAAGAACGAGGTCACCGTCGAAGCCAGGTGCCGTTACTCCAACACTGGCGAGGGCCTGCACCGCTCGGTCGACCCGTCCGATGGCAACATCTACCTGTACTCCCAGTTCGAGGTGCCGGACGCTCGCCGCGTCTACGCCGTGTTCGACCAGCCTGACCTGAAGGCCACCTTCGACTTCAAGGTGCTCGCTCCCGACAGCTGGATCGTCACCTCCAACATGCCGGTTGCCACCATCGAGGACGATCCGCGCGAAACCCTCGACGGCACCCTCGGCGACAAGCCGAACGAAAGCACCCGTCTGTGGGACTTCGAGCCGACCCCGGTGATGAGCTCCTACCTGACCGCCATCTGCGCCGGCCCGTACGCCGAATGGCACACCGAATACCTGAACGAAGACGGCCGTACCGTGCCAATGGCCCAGTACTGCCGACAGTCGTTGGCCAAGGCCTTCGCGAAGGACGTCGACTACCTGTTCGACATCACCAAGAAGGGCTTCGCGTTCTACGCCAAGACCTGGGGCGTGCCCTACCCGTACGCCAAGTTCGACCAGATCTACGTTCCCGAATACAACGCGGGCGCGATGGAGAACATCGGCATGGTCACCATCCGCGACTCCTACGTGTTCGAATCCAAGGTGACCGACGCGCTGGCCGAGCGTCGTGTGGTGACCGTGCTGCACGAGCTTGCGCACATGTGGTTCGGCGACTATGTGACCATGAAGTGGTGGAACGACCTGTGGCTCAACGAGTCCTTCGCTGAATTCACCTCCACGCTGGCCACTGCCGAAGCCACCGAATGGCATGACGCTTGGGCCACTTTCTGCTCCGGCGAGAAGAGCTGGGCGCTGCGCCAGGATCAGCTGCCCACCACGCACCCGATCGTCGCGCCGGTCAACGACCTCAACGACACTTACGTCAACTTCGACGGCATCACCTACGCCAAGGGCGCCTCCGTGCTGAAGCAGCTGGCATTCTACGTGGGCCGCACGCAGTTCTTCGAAGGTATCCACAACTACCTGAACCGTCACGCCTACTCCAACGCCACCCTGGCCGACCTGCTGAGCGAACTGGAAAAGACCTCCGGCCGCGATCTCAAGGCCTGGAGCGCCAAGTGGCTGGAGGAATCCGGCATCAACACGATCGCCACTGGCCTGACCGTAAACGCGGACGGCACCATCGCCGAACTGAAGCTCACCCAGAGCGCGCCGGCCGAACACCCGGTGCTGCGCCCGCATCGCCTGGCCGTCGGCTTCTACAACGAAGACGCCGCAACCGGCAAGATCGTGCGCACCGAGCAGTTCGAACTCGATGTAGATGGCGAAACCACCATCGTCGAGGCCGCAGCCGGCAAGCCGCGCCCGGCATTCGTGCTGGTCAACGACGATGACCTGACCTACACCAAGATTCGTTTCGACGCCGAATCCCAGGCATTCGCCGAAGCCAACCTGCATCGTTTCGATGATGCCCTGGCCCGCGCCGTGACCTGGCTCGCCTTCTGGGATATGACCCGTGACGGCGAATTCCCGGCCGAACGCTTCGTGGACATGACCCTGCGTCTTCTGGCCACGGAAACCGAATCCACCACCTTCCGTTACGCGCTGGCCTGCATGAGCACCACCGCCCACCACTACGTGGCGCCCGCCCGCCGCGACGATGTGCTGCGCCACGTGGCCGCCGAACTGTGGACTCTGGCCAACGCCGCCGAAGCCGGCTCGGACACCCAGTTCCAGCTCGTCACCGCCTACTTGGGCTACGGTGAGGAGGGCGACGCCGCATTCGCCGCCAACGCACACGGTCTGCTGGACGGCACCGTGCGTCTTGAAGGCCTCGAAATCGACAACAACTTCACGTGGACCATCGTCCAAGCGCTCACCTCCGTCAACGAGATGACCAACGACGACGTGGACGCGCAGCTCGCCAAGAAGGAGACCACGGAAAACCGCGAGTTCGCCTACGGCGCCCGTGCCTCCATGGCCACCGCTGAGGCCAAGGAATGGGCTTGGGATCAGGCGCTCCACAACGACGAGCTGACCAACTCCCAGCTCGAGGCCGTGGCCCGTGGCTTCTCCGCCACCCCGCGCCCCGATCTGGCCGAGCCGTTCGCCGCCAAGTACTTCGAGACCGTTGACTGGGTCTGGGCCAACAAGACCTATCACATGGCCGAGGCGTTGCTCAACGGCCTGTACCCGGGCTACGCCGATCCCGCCACGCTGGTCAAGCTCGGTGACGCCTGGCTGGACGAGCACATTGCCGCCGACAATGCCCTGAAGCGTCTGATCGTCGAAAACGTGGCATCCTCCCACCGCACCCTCAAGGTTCGCGAATACAACGAAGCGCTCTGATTTCCTTCTGGCTCCCCTCGGGCGCGAGGGGAGCTGTCGCCTCAGGCGACTGAGGGGAGTCGCTTCCGCGAGAAGCTACGTCCACATTCCAACATAAAACCCGCAACCAATCCTCAACAGCGTATTCTCGCTCAAGGCCGGCAATATGCCGGTCGATGAGCGACAAGGATACGGGGAATGATTGCGGGCTTTTCCATAACTTCATTACTGCTGATTCTGTTGGCCGGAATCGGCGCAGGATTCGTGGGCTATGCGGTAGGCGCATCGTCACTGGTCTCATACCCGGCCCTGCTCGCGTTCGGCATTCCGCCTGTATTGGCAAACGCTTCTAACACCGTTGGCGTGGTCGGCACGGGCATCGGTGGCGTGATGGGTGCGCGCAAAGAACTCAAAGGCCAAGCGGTACGCTCCATTACGTATGTGGTCATCGGCGCATTCGGCGGGGTGGCCGGTGCGTTTCTGTTGCTCAAACTCGACCCGAGTGTCTTTGAATTTGCCGCACCAGTGCTGATTTTGCTGAGCTCGCTGATCATCGCCATCAATCCGCGCGGCCGCATGCAGGCCAAGCAAGCCGCCGCGGATGCCACCGCGCAACTCAAGCACATCGAAGCCACTGAAGCCACTGAAGCCACTGAAGCCGCCAAGCGCGCAACCACCCCTACCGCACCTCACCGCCCGCCGGAACAACTCGTGCAGCCCATGAGTCAGGATTCCTGGTGGGTATGGCTGGGCGTAGCGGCGGTCGCCATCTACTCCGGCTACTTCGGCGCGGGCGCCGGTACCTTGGCTCTCGCCGTGCTTGATGCCGCCAAAATCGGCCCATTCCACAAGATCAATGCATTGAAAACCCTGATCGGCACAGGCGCGAACATCAGCGCCTCAGTGGTATTCATCATCCAAGGCGCGGTCGATTGGCCGGCCGCCATCATGCTGTGCATCGGATGCTTCATCGGCGGGTACATCGCCCCGTCCATCACCCGCAAGATTCCCGCAAACATCATGCGCGCCGCCGCCGTAATCGCCGGCATCATTCTTACCATCGATCTGGGGCTCAAAACCTATTGATTCGTGCCTTACACTGATGCAGTGAAGCATACAGCATGGCCGTCAACCGCAGCGTGGTCGCAGACCCCGATAAGGTGGCCAATGTCTGGCATTTGGCGACTGCGGAACCTGAGCGCCTAGAAACCAGCGCGGCAGGCGAAGCGGTGAACGACTTCCTCGATCCGCCAGACACGTCGCAGATTCACGGCATTGCGTGTCATGCTGATTGGCGGTTCGCGGCGCGAGCAGGTGCTGTTCGCCGGCGTTATGAAGGAGCTACTCGCGCCCATCAACAATCCGCGATATGTCATCATCGGTAAGGAATGGGGCGTGCGCGCTTACTGCGTGAGCTTCCCCTGCCCGTCCGTATTTGCCCGCCGCCAGCAGGACGCCGAGATACTGAGCCGGCAGTTGGACCGCTGCCTGACGCACTGCACCATGGTATACGCCCGCACTGAGGAAGGTCGGCATACGCTACTTCGCTGCCAAACGCGTTCTTTCCTCAACCGCGACGAGCAACTGCCGCACATACTGACCACAACATCGGAGTAATAGATCGTTGCATTCATGGCCGAGACCACCCCGGTAGAGGAGATGCCGTTGGGCATGTTCATCGCATGGCTCAGCGTGTTCCTCGCCGTCGTTCTGTTTGGTGTTGCTTTGCCGGTTATCGATGTACGCTGGGTAGTTCCGTTCGTCGTATTTGCCGCTGTATTGTTTACAGGCGCGTTTGCCGGCCCGTTCTTACTAGTGCGATGGCTTCGTTCCCGTGCCGGAGTGCATCGGTCCGCCCGGCATGCCCGCTAACGAATGTATCTCATCATTCATCCGCCGAACAAGATGAATATGCGGGTTTGTGGGTGATGCCATTGCGGCTGTTGAATGCTGATTTCCGGTTCTGGAGCAGATTCCGTGGCGGTTTTTTGCCGAGTCGGGTCCTAGGGTGGAGCACAACGACTACGATGGTGCGGGTAACGCGATACAAGGAGTGGAACTTCATATGCCGAAGATGTTTGGAACCGATGGTGTTCGAGGACTGGCCAATAGGGATTTGACCGCACGTCTGGCGTTGGATTTGGGCGATGCCGCCGTGCGCGTGTGCTCGGCGACGCCGGCACCCAAGACGATCAGCCTGAGGGGCGCCGCCGCGCGCTCGTGGGTCGTGACACCCGTGTGTCCGGCGATTTTCTGGCTTCCGCCCTGTCTGCGGGCATGGCCGCCGGCGGATTCGACGTGATCGACGCAGGCATCATCCCGACCCCGGGCATCGCGTTCCTGACCAGCGTGCTCAACGTTGAGATGGGTGCCGTGATCTCCGCCTCCCACAACCCGATGCCCGACAACGGCATCAAGTTCTTCGCACGCGGCGGCTTCAAGCTGCCCGACCAGAAGGAAGACGACATCGAGGCCGTGCTCGGCCAGGACTGGGACCGCCCGACCGGTGCCGGCGTGGGCCGCGTGAGCCACGACCAGACCACTGCCACCAACCTGTACATCGATCATCTGGTGGCCACCATCGCTCCGCTGAACGATGACAAAACCCAGCCCAAGCCGCTCAAGGGACTGAAGATCGTGGCCGACTGCGCCAACGGCGCCACTTCCGTGGTGGCTCCCGAAGCCCTGCGCCGTGCCGGTGCGGATGTAATCGTGATCAACGCCTCGCCGGACGGCTACAACATCAACAAGAACGCCGGTTCCACCCACCCCGAGCAGCTGCAGGCCATGGTCAAGGCCACCGATGCCGTGATGGGCGTGGCCTTCGACGGCGACGCCGACCGTTGTCTCGCCGTGGACGAAGACGGCAACATGATCAACGGCGACCAGATCATGGGCATTCTGGCCCGCGCCAAGCAGCGCGAAGGCAAGCTCAACCACGACACCCTCGTGGTCACCGTGATGAGCAACCTCGGTCTGAAGCTCGCCCTGAAAGATATGGGCATCAAGACCGTGGAAACCGCCGTGGGCGATCGTTACGTGCTTGAGGAAATGCTCAAGGGCGATTACTCGCTCGGCGGCGAGCAGTCCGGCCACGTGATCAACCGCGAATTCGCCACCACCGGCGACGGCACCCTGACCGCACTGACCCTGTGCAACGAGGTCGTCAAGTCCGGCAAGAGCCTGAAGGAGCTCGCCGCCGACTTCCCGCAGCTGCCGCAGACCCTCATCAACGTGCCGAACGTGGACAAGAAGGCCGCCTCCACCAACAAGCGCATCCAGGATGCCGTGGCCCGTGAGGAGGAACTGCTGGGAGACACCGGCCGTGTGCTGCTGCGCCCCTCCGGCACCGAACCGCTCGTGCGCGTGATGGCCGAGGCCGCCACCCAAGCCTACGCCGACGAAGTCTGCACCCGCCTCGCCAAGATCGTCGCCGAAGAACTCGCGCTGTAGCACCCTTCCCTAAGGAAAAAAACAATGTTTGGAAAGAACGCCAAAGTCGACCTCGAACTCAACCGTGATGTCGAACAACTCATCAAAACCGGCGGCAAGGAGAAGCTCCTGCCCATCGTGCAGGCCGGCGAACCGGTGTTGCGCCAACGGACAGTGGCCTATAATGGCCAGCTTTCCAAGCGTACGCTCGCCAAACTCATCGATACGATGCACACCACCATGCTGGAGGCACCCGGCGTGGGGCTCGCCGCCACCCAGATCGGCTTGGGGCTCGCGCTCGCCGTGGTCGAAGACCACGTGCGCGACGACGAGGATGATCCGCGCGAAATCGCGGAATTCCCCTTCCACGTGATCATCAACCCGAGCTACAAACCCACCAGCGACAAAACCGCCTCGTTCTACGAGGGCTGCCTGAGCTTCGACGGATACCAAGCTGTGCGCAAGCGTTGGCTCGACATCACCGCCGAATGGGATGATGAAGACGGCAAACACCACAGCGAGCCGCTGCACGGCTGGCCCGCACGCATCTTCCAGCACGAAACCGATCATTTGAGCGGCGAGTTGTATATCGATCGCGCCGAAATCCGTTCGCTGACCACCAACGAGAACCTCGAGGACTACTGGTGCGAAGACCCGGTGCCCACCGAGGCCGCTGAAGAGCTCGGTTTCGCACTATGACCGACCGTGCATGGTTCGACGCCGCCAAGGGAGACATTCCCCAATGGGCGGCGTCCATGCCCAAGGACGCCGATGGCACCACCATCGACTGGGACTGGGTGCGTTCTCTGGACCTGGCGCATGGCGTCGGCACAATACCGGAATCCACCCCACAGTCCATCCACGACGCATTGAAGGCCGACTACGCCACACGCGAGCATCTGGAATCAATCATCGCCCAATGCAACAGCACATTCATGACCGATTACGATCGATTCATCGGCTCCTATCGTCTGCCTCGCGCGCTCGCCTACGCCAATCGTCGGCTCAACGACAACATCAACACGCTGTTGCATCTGGGCGAACAGCAACACCTATGGGTGGTCAGTCGCGAACGGCGGGGGAGGACTACCGTTGCCGTGCTCAGGCCGTACTCCGGCAGCCGCCCATCGAACGATGACCAAGGCATGCTGAATCTGAGCGGTGAAACCGGTGACGCATCTGCCGGAAACACTGCTGCCGAAAACAGCGATGTCAAGTTCCCCACAACAGTCGCCTTGGACGATATCCAAGACCGTACGGCGGCGATTCTTGACGCACGCGCCGAACGACGTAAGGCCCAGCGCTTCCAGAAGCGTGCGGGCGATGCGGCGATGGCCCGCGCCAATCTCTCCGGCGCGACTTCGCCGGGTGGTGCCGCTCTGCCGGGTGGTGCCGCCGCGTCTGGCAACGCTACCGGACACCATCCCAAGCCCGACTGGCGCGACGCCTACCTGCCCGGCCGCGACGTGGACGCGGTGATGGGCATCGACATCGAAACCACCGGCATCGATCCGGCACGTGACTACATCATCGACGTCGGCTTCGAGTTCATGAACATGGCCAGTCCGCGCCCGGCCGGCGAACCCGAGACATACGCCTATGAGCAGGGCTATTACGCCGCCGGCGACGCCTACGGCCAGTCCCGCCTCGCTTTTGGCGTGCCGCCGGAAAACGCGGCGCTCGGCAACGCCCTCATCGCCAAACTCACCGGCATCGATGTACGCGGCCGCAGCAGCGAGGCCGGGTACCGACTCTTCGACGAATGGCCCCAAGCCCAGGCCGGCCTGCTCGCGCGGCTTACCCAGCAGCCGTACGTGGCGCATAACGCCACCTTCGAACATAGCTGGTTCATGCTGAACGTCGCCGGATACGCGGAAAGCTACCGCGCCGGGCGCATCACCATCATCGATACCCTGCCGATGAGCCGGCAGTGGGACCCCGGCGCGGTACCCACCAACGAGCATCCTTACGGAGACAACACGCTCGACGCCTACGCCAAACGTCAGGGCGCGCTTGATTCCGCCCACAACGAACGCCACTTGGGCCTTGAGGATTCGCACATCATGCTGGTGGCCATGAAACACCATCTGGCGGCGCTGAAAGCGCAAAGGAAAGGGCCGTGGGGGTCCACCGGCAGGGCGGGCGTCGGCGGCAAGTCCTGCGGTCGTAAGCGGTGAGTACACTATTGGTCTCGTGAGTAACTATCAGGACAGCCGACAGCAGCGTGAGAACCGCCGCCGCACCATCGTGCGTGTGGTGTGCGTGGTCATAGCTGTGGCCATGCTCGGCTCCCTGATCATCCCGGCGATTTACGCGGGGCTTTGACGTTGCCTTCGCATATTCGTGCCCGCAGTTGAACACGTCTGATGCGAGGGATTCGTGAGGTCGCCCGGCCGGCTATCGGCAAGGCAGGCCCGGAACCTTCTGACAGCATGGATTGCAGGCGGATGCGCGTGTGGCGCGGCAATGCCCGCCAACGCCAGAGGAATGTGCGAAGGCTGTCAACAAGGACGTGACTTCCCAAAGAATCTCAAAGAATCAACAGTAAGGTAAAACCACGATGGCAGAATTTGACTTTACCCAGGCGATCGGCGAAGCCCGCGCCAAATGCACGAATCCATCGCCAAGGCGCTGGACGTCGACCGACTCAAGGCCGATATCAAGGATCTCGAAACGCAGGCCGCGGCCCCGGGCCTGTGGATGACCCGGAAAACGCCCAGAAGATCACCAGCCGGCTGTCCGCCGCGGAATCGCAGCTGAAGCGTCTGAACTCCGCCTCCCAGCGCATCGACGATGTGGAAACGCTCGTCGAACTCGGCCACGAGGAGGGCGACCAGGACTCTCTGGACGAGGCGCAAAGCGAAATCGGCGAGATCCAGAAGGATCTCGACCAGATGGAGATCCAGACCCTGCTTGACGGCGAATACGACGAACGTTCCGCCGTGGTGACCATCCGCTCCGGTGCCGGCGGCGTCGACGCGGCCGACTTCGCGCAGATGCTGCTGCGCATGTACCTGCGCTACTGCGAGCGTAACGGCTTCAAGGCCAAGGTCATGGACACCTCCTACGCCGAAGAGGCCGGCATCAAGTCCGCCACCTTCCAGGTGGACGCCCCCTACGCTTACGGCCGACTGTCCGTGGAAGGCGGCACCCACCGTCTGGTGCGCATCTCCCCGTTCGACAACCAGGGCCGCCGCCAGACCAGCTTCGCCGCCGTGGAAGTGGTGCCGCTGGTCGAGGCCACCGATCACATCGACATTCCGGATACGGACATCCGCGTGGACACCTACTGCTCCTCCGGCCCCGGCGGCCAGGGCGTGAACACCACGTACTCGGCCGTGCGCATCACCCACCTTCCCACCGGCATCGTGGTGACCATGCAGGATGAGCGTTCGCAGATTCAGAACCGCGCCTCCGCCATGGCCGTGCTCCAGTCCCGACTGCTCGTGCTGCGCCACGAGGAGGAGGCCAAGAAGAAGAAGGAGCTCGCCGGCGACATCAAGGCCAGCTGGGGCGATCAGATGCGCTCCTACGTGCTGCACCCCTACCAGATGGTCAAGGATTTGCGCACCGGCTACGAAACCAGCCAGACCCAGGCCGTGTTCGACGGCGACATCAACGCGTTCATCGAGGCCGGCATCCGCTGGCGCCACGAACAGCGCCGCGCCGCCGAAACCGAGGAGTAAACAGCATTATGGCACTGATCTCACTGGACAATGTGTCCAAGATCTATCCCAAAGGCACCCGACCGGCGCTTGACGACATCAACCTCGATATCGAACGCGGTGATTTCGTGTTCCTTGTGGGTGCGTCCGGCTCCGGCAAGACCACGCTCTTGAGCCTGCTGTTGCGCGAGGAAGAGGCCACCAACGGCGAGATTCGCGTGGCCGGCAACGATCTGCGGCGCATCACCAACCGTCAAGTGCCGCAGTACCGCCGTTCGCTGGGCTTCGTGTTCCAGGATTACAAGCTGCTCAATAACAAAACCGTATGGGAGAACGTGGCGTTCGCCCTTGAGGTGATCGGCACACGGCGGTCCACCATCAAATCGTTGGTGCCCAAGGTGCTGAATACCGTGGGGCTCACCGGCAAGGAAAGAACTACCCGCATGAGCCTCCGGTGGCGAGCAGCAGCGTGTGCCATCGCCCGCGCCTACGTGAACCACCCGCAGATTCTGCTGGCCGACGAGCCCACCGGCAACCTCGACCCGACCACTTCGCTGGGCATCATGGAAGTGCTGGACGCCATCAACCGCACCGGCAACCACCATCGTCATGGCCACGCATAACGAAGAGATCGTCAACTCGATGCGCAAGCGCGTGGTCGAACTGCACAACGGCAAGATCGTGCGTGACGAGGCTCATGGCTCCTACGATTCCGCCCTGTTCTTCCCGGATGCCGAAGTCGAAGCCAAGTCCGACACCGCCCATCATGTGCTGGCGGCGGCGACCAAGGCCATCGAGGGCAGTGACGAGCCGTCCGAAGGCATCGCCCGTCTGGCCAACCCGTGCATTCCGGCCGCACCGGCCGCTATGGCGAGACGTTCGCGCCGCTGGAAGACACACGCTGACCTGGGGCAAGGGCATTCCGTTGGATGAGCAGGCCGCCGCCCTGGAAAGCACCCAGGCGTTCGACCCGTCTCAAGGACGAGTCCGCCGCGACCGCCGCGGTTGCCGATACGTCCGTGTCATCCGCCGCCGAGCCACCGGCCCCGCCGGAGCCGCCCGCACCGCCGGCCAACGAGCAGTCCGCCGCCGAGCAGCCTGCTGACGAGCAGTCCGCCGACGAGCAGTCCGCCGCAGACCAAACATCCGACGATCAACCCGCTGAGGGCGCGAAGGAGTAAGGGGGATCATCATGCGAGCACGATTCATTCTGTCCGAAACGTGGGCCAACCTCACCCGTAACCTGTCGATGCTGCTGTCGCTGACGCTGGTCACCTTCATCTCATTCCTGTTCATCGGCGCTTCGGTGCTTACTCAGGCGCAGATCACCAAAGCCAAGGGCGACTGGTACGACAAGGTCGAGGTCGTGGTGTGGCTATGTCCCGACGGCACCAGCCAGTCCGCGAACTGTGCTTCCGGCAAATCGCCCTCAGCCAATGAGATCACGGCACTGCAGAAAACCATTCGCGATGAACTCAACGACGTGGTCTCCAACATCGACTATGTCAGCAAGCAGGATTTCTACGACAACACCTTCACCAAGCAGTACCCGAACGGTGAATTCCAAGGCCGTACGCTGACCGCGGACGATATGCAGGACTCCCTCTGGCTCAAGCTCAAGGACCCCACCAAATATCAGGTGGTCTCCGAAGTGCTCTCTGGCAAGGAGGGTGTGGAAGACGTTACCGATCAGCGCCAGATCTTCGACCCGGTGTTCGCCGTGCTCAACCGAGCCACGGCGGTTACGGCTGTGCTCGCCGGCGTGATGGTGGTGGTCGCCATCCTGCTGACCGGAACCACCATTCGTATGTCCGCCGCATCCAGACGAACCGAAACCGAAATCATGAGGTACGTGGGTGCCTCGAACTGGACGATTCGTCTGCCGTTCATTCTGGAGGGCGCCATCGCCTCGCTGATCGGCTCGGTGCTCTCGTGCCTGATGCTTTCGGCTATCGTCAACGTGTTCGTCACCGGCTGGCTGGCGAAATCCGTTACATGGATTCCTTATGTGAATCAGCTCACGGTACTGGTGATATCGCCGTTCCTGGTTGTGGGCGCGATACTGCTGTCCATCATCGCTTCAACCATCTCGTTGCGGCGTTATTTGAGGGCGTAACGCGACCGGCTTACCCGCGAGAAATGTGATGACATCATGTGCAAGCCTCTCAGGTTCGCATGTTATGGTATTGGCTTAAGTGAGCGAAAGGACTATTCACATATGACGAACGTACGTGTGATCAAGCCCGCACTGGCGGCACTGGTGGCCGCCGCAGCCTGTGTGGGAGGTCTGGCGTTCAGCTCGGCACAGCCTGCCCAGGCAGACACCTATTCCGACCTGATCAATGCGCAGAACCAGCACGCCGCGTCGGTACAGCGCGAGGCCGAACTCAAGCAGCAGCTGGCCGGTGCCAGCCAGGACCTGGCGAATAAGGTACTTGAGCTGGACGATCTGACCAACAACAAGATTGTCGCCGCGCAGGCCAAGGTCACACAGGCCAACGAGGATGCCGCCACCGCTCAGGACGAGGCCGATGCCGCATCCGGACGTCTTTCCGCCGCGCAGAAAGACAAGGAGACGCTTGAGGAGCAGATCAAGCAGACCGGCAAGGACTACGATGACGCGCACGCCGCCGTGGCCCAGCTGGCCCGTGACGAGATGCACGGCTCGAATGCTTCCGACGTGATGAGCGTGGTGACGGGTGCCACCAGCACACAGGACTTCGTCAACTCCATGCAGTCCCGGGACGCGTTGTCCCGCAACGAGGCGAATGCGGCTTCCTCCGCCGCGACCTCACTGAGCACGTCGAAGAACCGTGGCGAGCGCTTGGCGGCCATCGAAAAGCAGATCGCTGTGCTCAAGACCCAGTCCGATGAGAAGGCCGCTTCCGCACAGACCGCCGCCGAAACCGCGCAAAGCGAACGTGACGCTTTGGACAAGCTACGCCAGGAGGGTGAGACGCGGCGCAACGAACTGTCCTCCATGGTCGACAGTCTGGATTCCCAATCCGCCAAGCAGGCGGCCCAGACCGTACTGATCGCCTCCCAGGTCGATTCCTACAATCGTCAGTTCCAGAAGGAGCAGCAGGACGCCGCCAACCGGGTGGATACCGGTAACCAGGGCGGCACGCCGTCCACTCCGGTGACCCCCGCTCCGGCGCCCGCTCCGGTCCCGCTCCCGCCCCCGCCCCCAGCGTCGGCGGCCAAGGCACGTCGAACGGCGACTATGGCAACGCCTATGCCGCCGGCCAGTGCACGTACTGGGCGTATGAACGTCGCAGGCAGATGGGCATCGGCACGCCGTCCTATCTGGGCAATGGCGGCTTCTGGTGGCGCAGCGCCCCCGCGTACGGCCTGCGCGTGGACCACACGCCGCAGGTCGGCGCCGCACTCTCCTTCCTGCCCGGCCAGGATGGCGCCGACGGCACCTATGGCCATGTTGCCGTAGTCGAAGCCGTGTATGGCGACGGCACATTCCAGATCTCCGAAATGAACTGGGGTGGTCCGTGGAACATGCACTACCGCACCTTGACCAATTTGGGTCAGTACTGGTTCGTCCACTGACCGGTTGGTTCGGCCGATATATGCGGTTGAAGGGTTCCTCTTGAAGAGGAACCCTTTTCGTATTCGAGGCCGGTCCGTGATATCGTCGGATGTTGCGTTGCTACCCACGAGTTGCTACTCACGAGTTATTGCCCACGAAAGGAGGAGACATGCCCAAGGAAACCGGTGAGAAACTCATCGTCCAGAACAAGAAGGCCCGGCATGACTATGCCATCGAAGACAAGTACGAGGCAGGGCTGGCCCTGACCGGCACCGAGGTCAAGTCGTTGCGCGAAGGCCGCGCATCGCTGTCCGAGGCGTTCATCTCCATCGACCGCCGTGGCGAGATGTGGCTGGAGGGCGCGAACATCCCCGAATACCTGAACGGCACATGGAACAACCATGCGCCCAAGCGCAAGCGCAAGCTGCTGCTGCACCGATTGCAGATCACCAAGCTCGCCCGCGGCATCGAGGCCAAGGGATACACGATTGTGCCGCTGAGCCTGTACTTCAAGGACGGTCGCGTCAAGGCGGAGATCGCACTGGCCCGAGGCAAGAAGGAATTCGACAAACGCCAGGCCCTGCGCGAAGAGCAGGACAAGCGTGAAGCCCTACGCGCCATGCGCTACGCCAACATGCGCCACTAGTCCCGCCCCTTGGCTCCCCTCCGGAGGGGAGCCAAGAGTAGGATGTCCACGTTGTGGGCCATTTCGCCCACGATTAACGCTTCCGTAGCATTGCACTCCTACGCTCTGGAACCATCTGGGAAACATACCCGCCCAGCTGACTATCCGGAGAGAGGAAATCCAATGTCTCTAAGCAAGGGAATACAATCCGCTGCGGCCGCCGCCCTGAGCGCGGCCATGCTGATCGCCGTGGCGGCCTGTGGCACGACTGACGGCACCGACACCGCATCCAAGAGCGGCGATTCATCCAAGGACTCGTCCAGCACTTCGATTCAAGGCTTCGACACCAGCAGCATCCAGAAGGACGACGAGATTGCCGCACTGCTGCCCGATTCCGTGGCCGGCGACGGCACGCTGACCGTCGGCACCGATACTTCCTATGCCCCGGCCGAGTTCCTGGCCGAGGACGGCAAGACCCCGGTCGGCTTTGATGTCGACCTGTCCAAGGCGCTGGCCGCAGTGTTCGGACTGAAGGAAAACACCGTCTCCTCCACGTTCGATTCGATTATCCCGTCCGTCGGCTCCAAGTACGACATCGGCATCTCCTCCTTCACCGTGACCAAGGAACGCATGGAGGCTGTGGACTTCGTGACCTACTTCAAGGCCGGTTCCACGTTCGTGGTGCAGAAGGGCAACCCGAACAAGGTCGACTCCTCGAACTCCTGGCGGCGTGAAGGTGGCTGTGCAGACCGGTACCACTCAGGAAGAGGAAGTCAACAAGGCCAACGAGCAGTGCAAGGCGGACGGTAAGGATGCCATCGACATCCAGTCCTCCAAGCTGCAGACCGATGTGACTACCGCCGTGGCTTCCGGTAAGGCTGATATCTTCTACGCCGATACGCCGGTTGCCGGCTACGCCATCGCTGGAGACCGGTGATACGCTCGAGGCCCTCGGCGAGGACGTTGGTGTGACCCCTGAGGCCGTGGCCGTCAAGAAGGGCGATTCCAAGACCGCCGAGGCCGTACAGAAGGCCATCCAGAAGCTGATGGATGATGGCACGTACAAGAAGATCCTCGACACGTGGGGCGTCTCTTCCGGCGCCGTCGACAAGGCCGAGATCAACCCGTCCGTCGAGTAGTTCCTCGGTTACTATGAAGACCTCCCGTTCTGCGGCGGGAGTCTTTTGTATATGTATGCACTGTAGTGTATAAATATGCTTAACCGTTGATCGTTGCCGTTGAAGCGGCGTAAGAGAGAAGAAGAAACGATTATGCAGTCCACCAAACTGAAGTCCATTATGGCCATTGCACTGAGCTCGGCCATGCTGTTCGCCACCGCCGCTTGCGGCACCTCCGACAAGGCCGATGCCGGTACGGATTCCGCCAAGGGCTCCGATGCCGCCACCATCACCAGCTACGATGTCAGCTCTGTGGAGAAGGATGACACCATCGCCGCACTGCTGCCTGAATCCGTGACCAAGGACGGCAAGCTCACCATCGGCACCAACCCCTCCTACGCCCCGGCCGAATTCCTCGACGCCGACGGCAAGACCCAGATCGGCTACGACATGGATCTCGCCCGCGCCATGGGCAACATCTTCGGTCTCGAGACCGAAATCGTCTCCTCCAACTTCGATACGATCATTCCGGCCATCGGCTCCAAGTACGATCTGGGCATCGCCGCCTTCACCATCACCAAGGAGCGCATGGAATCCGTCGACTTCGTCTCCTACTTCACCGCAGGCATGGGCTATGCAGTGGCCACAGGCAACCCCAAGAACGTCGATGAGAACGACCTGTGCGGTCTGAACGTTGCCGTCGAGACCGGCACCGTCGAGGAAGAGGCCATCAACAAGACCGCCAAGCAGTGCAAGGCGGACGGCAAGAAAGACATCACCATCCAGTCCTCCAAGCAGCAGACCGACGCCACCACCGCTGTGGTGACCGGCAAGGCCGACGTCTTCTTCGCCGATTCCCCGGTTGTCGGCTACGCCATCGCCCAGACCGATGGTCAGCTGGAACAGCTCGGCAAGGACTTCGATGAAGTGCCGAACGCCATCGCCATCAAGAAGGGCGATTCCCAGACCACCGAAGCCGTGCAGAAGGCCATGCAAAAGCTCATGGACGACGGCACCTACACCAAGATCCTCCAGCACTGGGGCGTCGAATCCGGCGCACTGGACAAGGCCGAAATCAACCCGGCCGTCGAATAGTCGACAAGCTGTCGCGAAAATTCGAATGGGGCGCACTGTTTGTAACACAGTCGCCCCATTCGTGCACTAAGGTTCAATGCTAGTTGCAACTTGCAGTTCAGGCTGCCCAACACATCCAAGGAACCAGATTATGGCGAAGAAAGAAGTCGACGGTGAGGGGCTGAACATCCCCAATCGCATCAAGGCGCTGCCGGTCAAGCGCCCCGGCCCGATTGTGGCCGCAGTGATCGTGGTACTGCTCGCCGCGATGCTCATTCAAGGCTTGATTACCAATCCGCGACTGGATTGGCCCACCGTCTGGAAGTACCTGTTCAACGAGAACGTGCTTGAAGGCATTCGCTATACCTTGGAGCTCACCGTGATCTCCATGGTCGTGGCGATCATCCTGTCGGTGATTCTTGCCATCATGCGCAAATCCATCAATCCGGTGCTGCGCGGCGTCAGCTGGTTCTTCATCTGGTTCTTCCGCGGCACGCCTGTGTACACGCAGCTCATTTTCTGGGGTCTGTTCGCCGTGCTGATTCCCAAGATCAGCCTCGGAATTCCGTTCACCTCGGTGGAGTTCTGGAGCATCGACTCCAACGTGGTGGTCACCGCATTCAACGCCGCATGGATTGGTCTGGCCCTGAACGAGGCCGCCTACCTGTCCGAAATCGTGCGTGCCGGCCTTGAAGCCGTGGACCCCGGCCAGACCGAGGCGGCCAAGGCATTGGGCATGAACCGCACGCTCATCATGCGCCGCATCGTGCTGCCGCAGGCCATGCGCATCATCATCCCGCCCACCGGCAACGAGACCATCGGCATGCTGAAGACCACCTCGCTGGTCACCGCCGTGCCGTTCACCCTCGAACTGCAGTTCGCCACCAACGCCATCGCCAACCGTATCTACAAGCCGATTCCGCTGCTTCTCGTGGCCTGCTTCTGGTACCTGCTGATCACCTCCATTCTGATGGTTGTGCAGTCCCGCCTCGAGGCGCACTTCGGCAAGGGCTTCGATGCCCGACCGGTGGGCACCAAGGGCAAGCAGACGCCATTGCCGGGTAAGACCGACGGTGAACCGAAGGATGACGTGGACAAGCTCAACCAGACCACATTTGTCGGATTGAATGCATAAGGCGGGAGCGCGATTATGACTACGAATGACATCACCAGTGTTGCCCCGGTCGTGCGCAAGGCGGCTGACGGTTCCGTGATTCCTGCTGTCAAGGCTGCAGGTGCACAAGGCGTTTGGGCCGCTGCATGTGCTCAAGGGCATCGATCTAACCGTTATGCCCGGTACTGTGACCGTGATTCTGGGCCCTCCGGTTCCGGCAAGTCCACGTTCCTGCGTCTGATCAACCAGCTGGAAACCCTGACCGGCGGTTCCATCGAGGTGGACGGCGAACTCATCGGCTACAAGCACGTGACCAAAACGGCCAGGGACATGCTGCAGACCCTGGACGATAAGGAGATCGCCGCACAGCGCCTCGCCTCGGCATGGTGTTCCAGCGCTTCAACCTGTTCCCGCACATGACCGCGCTGGAAAACGTGATGGAAGCCCCGATCCACGTGCAGCACCAGTCCAAGAAAGCCGCCCGTGACCTGGCCGTGGCCGAGCTTCAGCGCGTCGGTCTGGGCGATCGCACGGACTATTACCCCTCCCAGCTGTCGGGTGGTCAGCAGCAGCGCGTGGCCATTGCCCGTGCTCTGGCCATGAAGCCGGAGATCATGCTCTTCGATGAGCCGACCTCCGCCCTTGACCCCGAACTGGTGGGCGAAGTGCTCAACGTCATGCGTTCCTTGGCCAAGGAAGGCATGACCATGGTGTGCGTGACCCACGAAATCGGCTTCGCCCGCGAAGTCGCCGACCAGATCGTGTTCATGGACGGCGGCGTAGTCGTAGAAAAGGGCGGCCCCGACATCATCGACCACCCCACCGAGCCGAGGTTTAAGGACTTCCTACAGCACGTGCTGTAGGAAGGCTGTTATATTACCTCAGCACTGTCGTGCTTCGGCGTCGCCTACGGGGAGTCCACTGGGCTCCCCGCTTTACGGCTCCGCCTACAGCACGTGCTGTAGGAAGGCTCGTTGTTGCAGCTCCAAAAGCGTACGCTGATGAACTCAGCGTACGCTTTTCACGAAGGGGCATGTTCCAATCCTGCAAAGGCGGCGGGTTGGATTCGCTTTGCGCAATAATCGTCCGCTAGGCTGGTGAGCCATGTGTGGAATCGTTGGATACGCGGGAAATATTGAAACGGCATGCGGCAAGCCTTTGGAGGTCTGCCTGCAAGGCCTGGAACGTCTGGAATACCGAGGCTATGACTCGGCCGGTGTGGCGCTGACCGCGCCCGGCATGGATAAGGTGGTCGTGCGCAAGAAGGCCGGCCGTTTGAAGAACCTGGTCGAAGACATCGAGCGCAAGCCGATGCCGCTCGCCACGGTGGGCATCGGCCACACGCGCTGGGCCACCAATGGCGAGCCGAGCGACGTGAATGCCCACCCGCACACCAGCATGGACGGCAAGGTGGCTATCATCCATAACGGCATCATCGAAAACGCCTCTCAGCTGCGTCTCGACCTGCAAGCCGAAGGCTACCGATTCGCCTCCGCCACCGACACTGAGGTGGCCGCTAAGCTGCTCGGCAAGATCGTGGACAAGATTATCGCGGACGAAGGCAAGCCAGACTTGTTCAAGGCTGTGCGCCGTATGGCCCGCATGCTTGAAGGCGCGTTCACCATTCTGGCCACCGACTGCCGCCAGCCGGACATCGTGGTCGGAGCCCGCCATGATTCGCCACTGGTCGTGGGCCTTGGCGAGGGGGAGAACTTCCTCGGTTCCGACGTCGCCGCATTCGTGGCCTACACCAAGCGCGCCATGGAAGTCGACCAGGATCAGGCCGTATGCGTGTCCGCCGACAAGGTCATCGTCGCCGATTTCAACGGCAACGTGGTCGAAAACCCGAAGACCTACACCGTGGATTGGGATGCTTCGGCCGCCGAAAAGGGCGGCTGGGATTCCTTTATGGACAAGGAGATTCACGAAGACCCTGCCGCAGTGCAGCGCACCCTGCTTGGCCGCTTCAGACACGAATGGCGACATCACCCTTGATGAAGTGCGCGTATCGACGAACACGACTTCAAGTCCATCGACAAAATCATCGTCGTGGCCTGTGGCACCGCCAGCTACGCCGGCCAGGTAGCCAAATACGCCATCGAACACTGGGTGCGTATCCCCGTGGAAATCGAACTCGCGCACGAATTCCGTTACCGTGACCCGATTCTGACCCCGCGTACGCTCGTGGTGGCCATTTCTCAGTCCGGCGAAACCATGGATACGCTGATGGCCCTGCGCCACGCGCGCGAACAGGGGTCCAAGGTGCTGGCCATCTGCAACACGCAGGGTGCCTCCATTCCGCGCGAATCCGACGCCGTGCTCTACACACACGCCGGCCCGGAAGTTGCCGTGGCATCCACCAAGGCGTTCGTGGCGCAGATTACCGCCGCCTACCTGCTGGGCCTGTATCTGGCGCAGGTCAAGGGCGCGATGTTCCGCGATGAGATTCATCAGATGCTCGACTCCCTGAAAGACATGCCGCGCAAGATTCAGTGGGTGCTCGACACCCAGCCCAAGACCATCCAGGCGGCCGCCGAGCGCATGGTGAACGCCAACTCCTTCTTGTTCCTCGGCCGCCACGTGGGCTACCCGGTGGCGCTTGAGGGCGCGTTGAAGCTCAAGGAAATCGCCTACACGTTCACCGAGGGCTTCGCGGCCGGCGAGCTCAAGCATGGACCGATCGCGCTGGTGGACGAGGGTGAGCCCGTGGTGTTCATCGTGCCGCCGCAGCGCGGCCGCAATGTGTTGCACGCCAAGGTGATCTCTGGTATCGAGGAGGTCAAGGCTCGTGGCGCGTACATCATCGCCGTGGCCGAGCAGGGCGACCCGGATGTGGAACGGTACGCTGACGTGGTGTTCTGGCGCCCCGCCTGCCCAACGCTGATGAGCCCGCTGGTTGACGTGGTGCCGCTGCAGCTGTTCGCCATGGACATGGCAAAGCTCAAGGGCTACGACGTGGACAAGCCCCGCAACCTCGCCAAGTCCGTGACCGTTGAGTAAGCCACATCGGTATGTGATTGACGAGCCTCATATTCCGTTTGAGATGGACGTGCTGTATGAGGACGAGCGGATCATCGTGGTGGACAAGCCGCATTTTCTGGCCACCATGCCACGCGGCATGTGGTATCGGCAGACCGCGCTGATCCGATTGCGTGAGCGGCTGGGGGAGCCGGACATCACGCCAGCGCACCGATTGGACCGCATGACCGCCGGCGTATTGGTGTTCGTGCGGGATTCGGCCTGCCGCGGCGCGTATCAGATGCTGTTCCAGAACCGGCAGGCCGTCAAGATCTATGAATGCTCATAACTCGCCAGCCGATCAGCGGCCCGCGATTCGGCACGATCATGCAGGTCGAACCGCCACGCCCGTTCCCATTGCTGCGCCGATCGCACATCACCAAGGAACACGGCACGATGGCCGCATTCGAGGAACCGGGTTTGGCCAACGCCGAAACCCTCATCGAGCGCGGCGACCTCTGTTTCCCTCCCGCTGGCGGGAGGTGGCGCGAAGCGCCGGAGGGTGGTCCCCATCCGGGAAATCACCCCATCTGCCGCTACACACTCCACCCGCGCACCGGCAAAACCCACCAATTGCGCGTCCACATGAATTCGCTCGGCCTGCCCATCGTGGGCGACGACTTCTACCCGCGCATCCAGACACGCCCCTACGACGATTTCAGCCAGCCGCTGCAATTAGTGGCGCGTGTGCTACGATTCACCGATCCAATAACAGGCGAGAAGCGCGAATTCGTTTCCCGTGTGCCGCTTAAGATCTGATTTCTTAGGGGGGATGGCGAGACCAATCCCCGCCCGTCCGAATCACTGTCCCTTTCGACTGGCCATCCAGCTCATTGCATCGTCGTACACCATCATGATGCGCTTGCGATAGCTATCGATGAATTCCTGCGCACCAATGCTCGCGATAACGTCGTGAGCGGGTTGCACGGTGCTGTCGAATGCCTCCGGCAGCCTATCCACCAAGGTGTGGAATCGTAAAATCACGGATTCCTCATCTAATCCCATCCGCTGTGCGAATCGTTCCAGATGTTTGCGGCGCAATCGAAGAAGATCTCGGCGTCCGCCGATGTTCATCGCCAAAGTGGCATTTATGATCTGCTTGCCATGCCCCAAATAAGGGAACACCGAAGCAAGGTCATAGAGCGGGGCAAGCCGCACGGACGCGCCATCGAGCAATAGCGAGTAGTTCTTGGCGTGGCTGTCTGTTGCCCCGACGAGATAACTGGCGAGGATGCCGTCGGTGAAGGCTCGGATATTGCTTTCGGCCTGACCGGGCAGACCGTGCTTGCGCAACATTTCCGCATATGCATTGGACGTTGGGCCGTTGTGTTCCTCGTATTTCAGCGATGAGGGAATGCCCAGCGCTTGGGTAAAGTCTTCTTGGTGCAGGGCCGTCACCGTACCATTGGCGGACACTATACGGTCATACCGCTCGCTGATGATGGCTGGGACCCCATCAAAGATGAAAGAGGGGCCACGGGTATTCCCATCGCTCCACAATGCGCATGGGTGATGTGTTCGTTGAATGCTTGGTGTGGAAGGGTCGGTATGCCGGGCTTGATGATATGAGTCGTCCGCGCGATTCCAGTGGTGGAGAACCATGATCCATTGCGGTTCCTCAGTGCGATCTTGCCCTGCTGTCCCGCGACCGACCAATGCTCGTCTACGCTTGCGGACTGGATGCCTGTGGGGGCGGCTGCGCGTAGTCGATTCGCGATCTGCGAATCGCTGATTGGAATAAGCGAATCGTCATCTATGGGCAAGTGCGGGTCGGCGGACAGCCGTAATGCGCCGGTGGCATCGAATCCGATGGCTTGCAACAGATCAAATGCGCTTGTCGATCGGGCATGATGCAATCGCATGGCTTCATCTCGGGCCTGAGGGGATTCCGGGACCAGGGCCTCAAGGAAATTACGCGGGATGTCGCCTGAATATTCGGCTGCGGTAATGGGCATGGAAAGCGATATTGGTGTGGGTGATTGCGACCAACGATAGGAATCGTGATATTGGAAAATAATGCTGCCATCGTTTGTTCTTCGAAACTGGCCGATGGGTGCTTCGCCGAGAAATGCATTGAGAGTGTTTTCGCTCATGGTGTCACCATTCATAGAGTTCGGCGGGCTGCGGGGTTTTGCGGACATCCAGCGACAAGCCAAGCTCAGTCAGAGCGCTGAGAATGGTGGAGAATCCGGGATTGGGGACTCGGGCGTGTTCAAATTCGATCAGCCAGCGACGTGACACGCCCAGCCGTTGGGCCATGTCGGTCTGACTGATGCCCTGGCGTTGCCTTTCATCCTTGATAAGCCGCGCGTATTCGGCGATATCCATGACAATCATGTGCAAAATATATCACAGTAGTAAGTGCATATTCTGCACATAGTTGGAAATGTGCAGAATATTGCACAACCGAGTCGATTGGCCGGTGCGGAATTGCCTATGAATCACTGGCAGGTGGATCACTGGCAGGTACCAGTGGATGCCAGCGCATGCCGCTCGTCAGCTGATGTCGAGCACGGAACCGCGTTCAATCAGTTCCGGCGGGATTACGGTTTTGACGCCGACCGGTATCTTCTCGCCTTCGCATTGACGGCGGACCATGGAGAAGGCGGTGGCGCCAATGTCGTCAAAGCGCAGCTTCATGGTCGTCAGGTTCAAGCGCGGGACCATATCGACCAGCGAATCATCGACGCCCACGATGCTGACATCCTCGGGCACGCGCTTCTGCCCGCTGACTGCAACCCGAGCATTGCGCCGTATGCCATTTGGTCGTTGGCGGCGTAGATGGCGTGCAGTCGGGGTCGTGGGCCAACGCCACGCCGGCCTGGTAGCCTGAATCCGCGCACCATCGCCGATGTACATGCTCGGTACGCGTGCTCCCATTTGTTCCAACGCTTCTCGCCAACGCGGGCGCGCGGCTTCGGCGGCGCGCGAGGTGGACGGTCCGGCAAGTGGTAGACGGTCTTGTGCCCTTGCTCATCAGGTAATCGACGATAGCGGTCGAGCAGCCATACTGGTCAGGCGTCAACGGTGGGGCAGTGGTCGGCGGCGGATTCGCAGATGAGCACGACTGGAAATTCTCGCGGAGGCTTGTATCCGACGAAATCGGAGATGCGTTCCTCCAGCACTACGATGACACCATCCACCGGCTGACGCTGCATGCGATCGATGGCGGCGGAAAGCGTGCGTTCCGCACCGTGGCGCATGGTCTGGATGGTGACTGAATAATCGTCATCGGCCGCGTTGGCCACAATAGAATCAAGGATGCGGGCGTTGCCGAACGTGGCGGTGTTGAACATCACCACGCCGATATCCTGGAAGCGGCCGTGCTTTAGGGCTGGGCCGCATAATTCGACGATACCCAAGGCGTTCCATTGCGGCTTCGACACGCTGGCGTGTTTCGGGTTTCACCGCATCGCTGCCATTCGCCACGCGGGACACTGTCTGTGGCGAAACGCCGGCGGCTTCTTTCGCTATGTCTTGCATGGACACCTGTGTTGGCCTCGACATTTCACCCTTCGCTTGACTCATTAATGTCGGTGTTTCGTTTGCAACGCTTATCTTAGGGCCGCTTACGGTAACGATAACATCGTTGTCTTCGTGACCATTGTAGCAGAGTGACTGAGAAACCCTTAATTCAACACGGTACTCAACACGATTGGACAATGTTACAAATGGTGTTATGATGATAACGCAAACATTTTGGTCAACCTTCGAAGGAGAGGGGTTGGGAATGGCTTCAGCCGATATCGCAGCTGCGCCCGTGCATCAAGGCTCGTGTGAATAAGCACAAGGCCGATTGGCGTGGATGGAAATTCACCTTTTGCGGTGTGTTGTGTTCGTGTTCATCGTGCCGATCGTGTACGCCGTTTATATTGTTCTTCAAGAAGCAGATGATCGGCGGCACCAGTTCGTCGGCTTCGAGAACTACGCGCGCCTGTTGGGTGATGGCCAGTTCTGGAGCAGTGTTGGTCGTGGCCCTGTTCACGCAGTGCAGGTGCCGATCATGCTGTGCCTGTCGGCTTTGATGGTCCCTGGCGTTGGATCGATGAAGCTGCATGGCACGAGGTTCTTCCGTATCTCGACGTTCCTGCCCTACGCGGTGCCGGCGGTGGTGTCGACGTTGATCTGTATGGCGCGAAGTAACGGCCTGGTGGGTTCGTTGAACGATTTCTGGGCACGGACATCGACGTGCTCGCCCCTTCCGTGTTGTTGGCCAGCATCGGGAACATCGTGACGTGGGAGTTCACGGGCTACAACATGCTCATCTTCTACAGCTCGCTGTCGACCATCCCGCATTCCTGTACCGAGGCGGCCAGCATCGACGGCGCGCGTCGGAGTGGCAGATCGTGAAGAGCATCAAGCTTCCCGAATTGCGCGGCAGCCTGGCGATCACGGTGATCTTGCATCATCGGCTCGTTCCAGCTGTTCAACGAGCCGAGCATTTTGCAGAACATGGTTCCTGGTAATGCGATCACCACGTATTACACGCCGAACATGTACGCGTACAACCTGAGCTTCTCCGGCAACCAGTCGAACTACGCGGCCGCGTTGGCGATCGTGATGGCCGTGATCACCATGGCCATCGCCTACATCGTCCAGCTCAACAGCCTCAAGGAGCAGATGAAGTGACGACGACTACTGCTGTTCGTGTTGAGGAATCGATGATGATCGTGAAGGAGCGTATGTGATGAGTGCAGCAACGACTTCGGCCGCCGGTCGCCTGACCGACGCCGAGCTCAAGGCCCAGGAGAAGGCCGCCAGGAAGGCGGAGAAGGCCCGCCAGAAGAGGATCGCCGCCGACGAGGCCGCCGAACGCAGGCGCAGCGCGAAGGCCGGGTTCGCGAACGTGAACAACCCGAGGCGTTCCACGTTGTTGACCGTCCTGTGCGCGGTCTTCGCCGTGTACTGCCTGTTCCCGTTCGTGTACCTGCTGATCAACGCGACGAAGACAGGCCGACTTCACCAGTACGTTCGGCCTGGGCAAGACGTTCGCCCTGTTCGACAACATCGCGACGGTGTTCTCCTATCAGGACGGGATCTTCGCGCGCTGGCTGTTCAACACGATCCTGTACGTGGTGGTCGCGCCGGCGGCGCGACCCTGCTGGCGATCATGGGCGGCTACGCTCTGGCAGTTCCGCTTCCCGGGGCGCAAAGCGGTGTTCGTGGTCATCATCGGCGCGATCAGCGTGCCGGGCATCGCGTTGGCGGTCCCCAGTTCCTCCTGTTCGCCAAATTGGGCCTGACGAACACCCCGGGCCATGATCATCCCGTCGCTGATCAGCCCGTTCGGTTTGTACTGATGTGGATCTTCAGCGAGCAGGCCGTGCCCCAGGAGCTGCTGGAGGCGGCGCGCGTGACGGCGCGTCCGAGTTCCGCACGTTCTGGCAGATCAGCCCCGTTGTTGGCTCCGGCATCGTGACGACGGCCCTGTTCACGATCGTGGCGACGTGGAACAACTACTTCCTGCCGTTGATCATGCTCAGGATTCGAACTGGTATCCGCTCACGATCGGTTTGAACCAGTGGAAGGACCAGGCGAGCACCGCGGGCGGCCAGGCGATCCAGAACCTGGTGATCACGGGCTCTGATCACGATCATCCCCTGGTGATCGCGTTCCTGTGCCTGCAGAAGTACTGGCAGTCCGGACCGCCGCAGGCGCCGTCAAGGAGTGATGGACGGCCCGCCGACGCGGTGTCTACCGCCCGCGGCGGGTCTCCTCCGTCCCGGCTCCGCCGAGACAACCTTCCTCATCAGAGGGAGGTAATAGTGCCAAGCCCCTCTCTGACGAGCTGAGCCGTTAGGCAAACAGCCCTGTGGGCTGTTTATTCCCGCGGACGCAGATTATCGATAAAATTCAATAAAGGAGCTGAATCATCATGGAACGTAAAGAGTTCAAGTGGCCGCAGCCGCTTGCGGGCAACAAGCCCCGCATCTGGTACGGCGGCGATTACAACCCCGACCAATGGCCTGAGGAAGTGTGGGACGAAGATGTAGCCCTCATGCAGCAGGCCGGCGTCAACCTCGTCTCCGTGGCCATCTTCTCCTGGGCCAAGCTTGAGCCCGAAGAAGGCGTGTACGACTTCGATTGGCTCGACCGCGTCATCGACAAGCTTGGTAAGGCCGGCATCGCCGTCGATCTCGCCTCCGGCACCGCATCCCCGCCGATGTGGATGACCCAGGCCCACCCGGAGATCCTCTGGGTCGACTACCGCGGCGACGTCTGCCAGCCCGGTGCCCGCCAGCACTGGCGCGCCACCAGCCCGGTCTTCCTTGACTACGCGCTCAGCTTGTGCCGCAAGATGGCCGAGCACTACAAGGACAACCCCTATGTGGTCTCTTGGCATGTGAGCAACGAGTACGGCTGCCACAACCGCTTCGACTATTCCGAAGACGCCGAGCGCGCCTTCCAGAAGTGGTGCGAGAAGAAGTACGGCACCATCGACGCCGTCAACGACGCTTGGGGCACCGCATTCTGGGCGCAGCGCATGAACAATTTTTCCGAGATCATCCCGCCGCGCTTCATCGGCGACGGCAACTTCATGAACCCGGGCAAGCTGCTTGACTGGAAGCGCTTCAGCTCCGACGCCCTGCTCGACTTTTACAAGGCCGAGCGCGACGCCCTGCTCGAGATCGCCCCCAAGCCGCAGACCACCAACTTCATGGTCTCCGCCGGCGGTGCCGGCATCGATTACGACAAGTGGGGTTACGACGTGGACTTCGTGTCCAACGATCACTACTTCACGCCTGGCGAAGCTCACTTCGACGAGCTGGCTTACTCGGCCTCCCTATGTGACGGCATCGCCCGCAAGAATCCGTGGTTCCTCATGGAGCACTCCAGCTCCGCCGTCAATTGGCGCCCGATCAACTATCGCGTCGAGCCCGGCGAATTGGTGCGCGACTCCCTGGCCCACTTGGCCATGGGCTCCGACGCCATCTGCTACTTCCAGTGGCGCCAGTCCAAGGCCGGTGCCGAGAAGTGGCACTCTTCGATGGTTCCTCACGCGGGCCCCGACTCCCAGATCTTCCGCGATGTGTGCGAGCTGGGTGCCGACCTCAACAAGCTTGCTGACGAGGGCCTGCTGAGCACCAAGCTGGTCAAGTCCAAGGTCGCCGTCGTCTTCGATTACGAGTCCCAGTGGGCTACGGAACACACCGCCACGCCTACTCAGGAGGTACGCCATTGGACCGAGCCGCTCGCGTGGTTCCGCGCGCTGGCGGACAACGGTCTGACCGCAGACGTGGTGCCGGTTCGCGGCCCTTGGGACGAGTACGAAGCCGTCGTGCTGCCGAGCCTGACCATCCTGTCCGAAGAGACCACGCGCCGCGTGCGCGAGTATGTGGCGAACGGCGGCAAGCTGTTCGTGACCTACTACACCGGTCTGGTGGACGACAAGGATCACGTCTGGCTGGGTGGCTACCCCGGTTCCATCCGTGACGTGGTGGGTGTGCGCGTTGAGGAATTCGCCCCGATGGGCAACGACTTCCCCGGTGCCATGGACCACCTTGACTTGGACAACGGAACCGTGGCGCACGATTTCGCCGACGTGATCACCTCCGTGGCCGATACCGCTCACGTGGTCGCCTCCTTCAAGGCAGATAAGTGGACCGGTTTCGACGGCGCTCCCGCCATCACCGTCAACGACTTCGGCGACGGCAAGGCCGCATACGTCGGTGCCCGTCTCGGCCGTGAGGGTTTGGCCAAGAGCCTGCCCGTGCTGCTGGAGGAACTCGGCATCGAGACTTCGGCTGAGGACGATCGCGGTGAAGTGCTGCGCGTCGAGCGTGCGGACGAAACTGGCGAGAACCACTTCGTGTTCCTGTTCAACCGCACCCACGATGTTGCGGTCGTGGACGTGGAAGGCGAACCGCTGGTCGCCTCGCTGGCCCAGGTCAACGAGTCCGAGCACACGGCCGCCATCCAGCCCAACGGCGTACTCGTCGTCAAGCTGTAAAACCGCGCATAGCGCCTAATTACCGAAAGGCTCCCTTGCTGCTCATCGTAGCAGGGGAGTCGTTTTCGTATCTCCAGCAAAGTCGGGTAGGGTGGTCACCGTGCGAGGCAAAAACAGAGTGACGATGGCGGACGTGGCCCATGAGGCCGGTGTTTCGGTAGCCTCGGTGTCTAATTTTCTGAACAAACAGCCATATATGAGCGAGGCGATGGCCGCGCGTATTGCGGAAGCCATCGACAGGCTCGGATACAAAGTCAACTCGTCGGCCAGAAACCTGCGTTCCGGGCGTACCCGGTTGCTCAAGCTGGTTATTCCCGATCTGCGGCAGGTGTACTTCTCCGAACTCGCCGAGGATATTCTGGCCGAGGCCCGGCAACATGGCTACGGCGTCATCGTGGAATCCACCACTAACAATCGTGCCCGCGAGCTGGAAAGCATCGCATCGATGGGCACGCACAGCGCGGACGGGCTCATCTTAAGCCCTCTGATGATGACGGTTGACGATATCGCGGCTTTGGATGGCGATTACCCGCTCGTACTGTTGGGTGAACGTTTGTTCGGCGTCAACGCGCCGCACGTAGTGATTCGCAATCGCGAAGGGGCCGCCGCCGCGACTTATCACCTGCTTGATGCCGGTTGCCGCCGCATCGCCGTAGTCGGTGCCGTGCCCCACCCCGAGCACGATTTCTCGTCGGGCTCCATCCGCACCCACGGATATCGTGAGGCGCTGGCCGCGCGCGGCATCCCCTGTGATGACAGTCTGCTTATCGAAACCCAAGGCTGGGGGAGCGCCGACGGTTTGGTCGCGGTGGACACCATGCTGGAGAGTGGCCTGCAATTCGATGCCGTGTTCGCTTTGAATGACTTGCTGGCGTGGGGCGTGCTGCGTGAACTGCGCGAACGCGGCGTTGCCGTGCCGGATGATGTTCGCGTTATCGGCTTCGATGACGTGGAGGAATCGGCCTACATGGTGCCGTCTCTTTCCACCGTTAACCCCGGCAGGGAAGCCATCGCCCGACTGGCCGTCGAATCCATCATCCAACAGGTCGAATCCGGCAGTCGCGCTCCTGCCCAAACCATCGAGGCCCCCTATAGCCTCTCCCTGCGCGAGTCCTCACCGGCGTTGGCCTGCGCCTGATGAATCCATGGTTCGAAATATCCGAAGTGAATGACAAGGCCCGTCAATCGTATGGTGATTGACGGGCCCTGGTCGTATTGGACTTGACTGTACTTGGTACGGGCGTGACTCTCCGTCTTTTAGCCGTGGAATTCCACGCTGATCCAGGAGATGGCGGGAAGCGTTGCCGTGCAGGTGCCGGTGGCGTTCATCGCAATGCCGAGCGGTTGCGGCGTGACGGCTTCGGGCGCTTCGGCGGTGTTGGTGCGGTACGGATCGTCCTCATGCAACAGTTGCGCCTTGCTGAGCGCGAGCGTGCCGAGACCGGGCAGGCCGGGCAGCCCGGAAAGGTCGATGGTGAGCGTGTGCGGGGTGTTGGCGTCGCGGTTGACGGCAAGCAGCAGACCGGTGCGGGCCTGTTCATCCCACGTGACTACCGCGTCGATGGCCGGCACGTCGCCATATGCCTCGGTATGGATGGTGGGGGAGCTGATGGCCGGAGCGTAGGCCTGGCCGCGCGCGTGAAGGGCGGCTTCGGCGAACGGGTAGAACGTGGTCTGCCGCCATGCCGGGCCGTGTTCCTCGGCCATGATGGGGGCGATGACGTTGACCAGCTGGGCGCGCGAGGCGGAACGCACGCGATCGCAGTGCTTGAGCAGGGTGATCATCAGGGAACCTTCGACCACCGCGTCGGCCGCGGTGTAGATGTCTTCCAGCAAATGTGGAGACTTGGGCCATGGCTCGTGGTGCAAACCCTGCGCGGCCTCCGCCTTCCACTGGTCTTCCTGCTCGTTCCACTTGTCCGAATACCATACGCCCCATTCGTCGAAGGACAGGGCGATGTCTTTGGTGCCGTTGTTGTTCTTCGCGCCTGATCGGCCGCGTCCGAGACGGTGGCGATGAACTGTCATGTCTTCGGAAGAGGCCAGAAGTCCTGCATGGAGGCGGCGGTCCGGGTTTGGCCCGCGGTCGAAGTAGTAGGCATGGCGGAGACGAAGTCGAGATTCTCGTAAGCCTTGGTGAGCACGGTCTTCTCCCACGTGCCGAAGGTCGGCATATAGGCACCCGAGGAACCGCAGGCCACGAGTTCGAGACCGGACTCGGCGAGCTTCATGGCGTGGGCCACCTTATCCACCGCGCCGGCATATTCTTCCGGGCTCATGTGGCCCACCTGCCACGGGCCGTCCATTTCGTTGCCGATGCACCACATCTTGATATCCATCGGCTCCTCGATGCCGTTGGCCACGCGCTGATCCGCCCAAGCGGTGCCGGGCGCGCCGTTGACATACTCGAGCTCGTCGAGCGCGGCTTTCAGCCCCCGGGTGCCCATGTTGACGGCAAGCATGATTTCGGTGCCGGCTTTCTGGCTCCAGCGGTAGAAGTCGTCGATGCCCATCTCGTTGGTTTCGGTGCAATGCCAGGCCAGGTCGCGGCGCACGGGGCGATTCTCGCGTGGACCGATGCCGTCTTCCCAGTTGTAGTTGGATACGAAATTGCCGCCGGGGTAGCGCACGCAGGTGACGCCCAGCTCCTTGACCAGGTCAAGCACGTCTTGGCGGAAGCCGTTTTCGTCGGCGGTGGGATGGCTGGGCTCGTAGATGCCGCCGTAGACGCAGCGGCCCAGATGTTCTACGAATGAGCCGAACAGACGCGGGGGAACGTCGGCTACCGGAGTGGCGTCGGCGTTGAGGGCGATGCTGGCGTCCGGCGTGGTTGCGTTGCCGGTTGTGGAGACGTTACTGGCCGTGGTGCCGGCGGCGGTCGGCGCCGGGCTGCTTTCCTGCTTGTCGGGATGGGTGGTTTCGGCGGAATACTGGCTGTTGTGAGTGGTCATGAGCGGGATGCATCTCCTTCGGTTTGCGGTTAGTCACCATGGTGCGACGTGTCGTGTTTGCGTAAACATAAAACATGTGGTACCGTTTCTTAAAACGATACAATACTTGGAACAAAACGCCAAGTCCCGTCGTTTCCCATAACAAGGAAGGAAAGAACGATGAAGTTCGGCAAGAAGACAATTGCCCTGATTGGTGCTGTGGCCATGCTCTCCTCTGTAGCTGCCTGCGGTTCCACCTCTGCCGGGGATAGCGGAAGCACCGGCTCCTCTGATAAGAAGATCGAGCTGACCGTGTGGTCCTGGGATTCCACACTGCCTCGTACGGTCAAGGGATTCGAGGCCAAGAACCCGAACATTAAGGTGAAGGTGACCAATGCCGGCACCAACAAGGACGAGTACAACGCACTGTCCAACGCCATCGAGGCCGGCTCCGGTGCTCCGGACATCGCCCAGATCGAATACTACGCACTGCCCGAATACGTGATTCGCGGCCACCTCGAGAACCTCTCCGATCTCGGCGCCTCCGATTTCAAGGACTTCTACACCCCGGGCACGTGGTCCTCGGTGAGCATCAATGACGGCGTCTACGCCCTGCCGATGGATTCCGGCCCGATGGCCTGGTTCTACAACAAGGACGTCTTCGACAAGGCCGGCGTCGATCCGACCCAGGTGCGCACGTGGGACGACTTCTACGAGGCTGCCAAGAAGATTCGCGCCGTGGACTCCTACATCACCTCCGATTCCGGTGACGCCGGCTTCTTCGACTCCATGACCTGGCTGGCCGGCGCGACCCCGTTCGAGACCTCCAAGGACGGCGAGACCGTGACCATCAACCTGACCGGTGACAAGAACGTCAAGACCTTCACCGACTTCTGGCAGAAGATGATCGACGAAGACCTCATCGACACCAAGACCGTCGGCTGGACCGACGATTGGAACAAGGGTCTGGATGACGGCTCCATCGCATCCCTGCTGACCGGCGCTTGGATGCCGTACAACCTGCTTTCCGGCGCTCCGAACGGTGACGGCAAGTGGCGCATCGCCCAGATGCCGACCGCAGACGGCTCCGAGACCAACTCCGAGAACGGTGGTTCCTCGCTGGTCATCGTGAAGTCCGACGACAAGGCCAAGGTCGCCGCCGCCTACAAGTTCATGGAATACGCCTGCCACGACGCCGAGGGCATTAAGACCCGTGTTGACGGCGGTGCCTTCCCGGCCGACAACGACACCCTCAAGTCCAACGACTTCCTCAATATGACCTCCCTGACCGACTCCGACGGCAAGGCCCACGAGTACTTCGGCGGTCAGAAGTTCAACGAGGAGCTGGCCAAGGCCGCAGCCAATGTGTCCACCGGCTACAAGTTCCTGCCCTTCGAGGTCTACGCTCGCGGCAAGTTCGGCGACTACGCCGGCGATGCCTACACCGGCAAGACCACGCTCTCCGATGCCGTGGCTTCCTGGCAGAAGGACCTGCAGGATTACGCCAAGCAGCAGGGCTACCAGGTGAAGTAACGGCAATCGCAGCAGACTTCCTCCTGTGGTTTCTGTAGCGGGAGGTTGCGATAACAGGATCGGGCACTCTTCGGAGCGCCCGATTTTCTTATGCCATGGGAGCAGTGGCGCGCGGATTGCGATACCAAGATGGCGTGTTGCCGAAGAATGTGTATAATAAAAGATGTTATCGCAACCATAGCTACAAAGTGGCGAAACAAAGCCGTTTTGTGACTACTGAACCATAGAGTGATGGTTCACGATAGCATGACGACGAGGAGAGTTGCCATGCTGTTGTGGTGACAATCACTGCAGACCGCCGAAAGGCGATCCAAGGAAGGAGAACAGAACGATGAAGTTCACCGTTGCTAAGAAGGCCATTGCACTTACCGGTGCGGTTGCCATGCTGGGTTCCGTTGCCGCCTGCGGTTCCGACACCGCCAGTGGCAAGCCGGCTCAAGATAAGGACGTTACCGAAATCACCGTGTGGGCTTGGGAGCCCACGCTGACCCAGGTTGCCAAGGACTTCACCAAGAAGACCGGCATCAAGGTCGATCTCAAGAACGTCGGCACCAACACCAAGGAATACACCCAGCTTGATAACGCCATCGAGGCCGGCTCCGGTGCTCCGGACGTCGCTCAGGTTGAGTACTACGCCATCCCGCAGTACGCCATCAAGGGCAACCTGCTGGACATCACCGACAAGACCTCCGGCTACTCCGACTTCTACACCCCTGGCCCGTGGGCTTCCGTGCAGTTCGCCGGCAAGGTCTACGGCCTGCCGATGGATTCCGGCCCAATGGCCTTCTTCTACAACAAGGAGGTCTTCGACAAGGCCGGTGTTGACGCCGAGCAGATCAAGACCTGGGATCAGTACTACGACGCCGCCAAGAAGATTCACGCTCTGGGCGACAACTACTACATCACCTCCGACACCGGTGACGCCGGCTTCTTCGACTCCATGACCTGGCTGGCCGGTGCAAAGCCGTTCCAGACCTCTTCCGATGGTTCCGAAGTCACCGTCAACCTGACCGAGGACAAGGGCGTCAAGACCTTCACCGACTTCTGGCAGAAGCTGCTGGACGAGGGCCTGCTCGACACCAAGACCGCTGGCTGGTCTGAGGACTGGTTCAAGGGCATGGTCGACGGCACCATCGCCTCCCTGTTCACTGGCGCTTGGATGCCTGCCAACCTGGCCAACTCCGCTGCTGACGGCGCTGGCAAGTGGCGTGTGACCCAGATGCCGACCGCTGACGGCTCCACCACCAACTCCGAGAACGGTGGTTCTTCGCTGGCTGTGCTCGCCTCCACCAAGAAGGCTGACGCTGCTTACCAGTTCATCGAGTACGCCAACCACGGCGACGGCGTGGCCACCCGTGTGGCCGGCGGTGCATTCCCGGCTGACAAGGCCTCCATGGAGTCCGACTCCTTCAAGAACACCACCACTGTGAAGAACGCCGATGGCGAGGACGTTGACTACTTCGGTGGTCAGAAGTACAACGAGGTTCTGGCTCAGGCTGCTGAGAACGTGTCCTCCGACTACCAGTTCCTGCCCTACGAGGTCAAGGCCCGCACCATCTTCGGCGACTACCTTGGCAAGTCCTACACCGGCGACCAGAAGCTGACTGACGGTATCGCCGCTTGGCAGAAGGCACTGCAGGATTACGGCAAGGATCAGGGCTTCACCGTGAAGTAAGCCTTGAACCCTCGCTGAGACTGCCTAGCTAATCTCACCTGATACACAAAGCCCCGTGACGAATCCCGTCACGGGGCTTTTACCGTTTTAAGCCCCGCCTAGTACACTCGTCACCATGCGAGTGATCGGACAGCGAATCAAAAGAATGGCAACCATAGCAGTGACTGCCATCCTTTCCGTATCCCTGGCCTCGTGCGGGCAGGCCACGGACGACAACCGTACGGAGATCAGCGTATGGAGCTGGGAACCGAGCATGGGGGAGGTCATCCGCCGTTTCGAAAAAGCCAATCCGGACATCCGCGTGAAATGGACCAATATCTCCGGCTACGGCAATCTTAATACCGCCATTCAAGACGGTTACGGCACGCCGGACGTGGCTCAAATCGAATACTATGCACTGTTGCAGTACGCGGTCTCCGGCCAATTGCTTGATCTGACCGACAAAATCGGCTCGGATTATTCCAACTTCTTTACCCTCGGCACATGGTCGTCCGTGCAGCTCGCCGGCCGTACCTATGGACTGCCCATGGATTCGGGCCCGATGGGCTTCTTCTACAACGAAGACGTGTTCCGCCAAGCCGGCGTGGACGCCACCAAGATCAAGACTTGGGATGACTATTACGAGGCCGCCGAAAAGCTCAAGGAGATCGGCGCGTATATCGTCGCCGACTCGGGCGACGGCAGTTTCTATGACGCGATGGTCTGGCTCGCCGGTGGTCAGCCGTTCCACACGTCGGCCGACGGCAAAACCGTGACCATCGATTTGGATGAGGATGCCGGCACCCAACGGTTCACCGAATTCTGGCAGAAAATGATTGATGAGGGGCTTGTTGACACCACCTCCGCCACATGGTCGGATCGGTGGAAAAGCAGAGTGGGCACCGGCACCATCGCCTCCGTGTTCTCTGGGGCTTGGATGCCGTCGCTGCTGCTGTCCAATGTGCCGGGCGCGGCCGGTCTGTGGCGCGTGGCTCCCATGCCCACCTATGATGGCCAGCCCACCAACGCCGAAAGCGGCGGGTCGGCACTGACCGTACTGCAATTGACCCGTAAGCCGGATGCGGCTTATCGTTTCGTGGACTTTGTGGCGCATGACGCCCAAGGCATTAGCGCGCGTGTGGATGGCGGTGCTTTCCCGGCCGATTATGCCACCCTGAATTCCGCTGATTTTTTGGATAAAACCACGATTACCAATGACCGGGGCATTGAAATCCCGTATTTCGGCGGGCAGAAGTTCAACCGTGTACTGTCGGAGGCCGCCGAGGATGTGTCGGTCGGATACCAGTATCTGCCATTCGAAGTGTATGCGCGCAGTGACTTCAAATCGACGGTGGGCCAGGCATACGAGTGGTCCGGCAGTTCCACGCCTATCAGCAGCGACAGGAAGCCATTGAGATGGGCATGAAGGACGAGGAAGGCAACCCGCTCGAACCGTTGGAGAAGCCCGGCAAGAAAGTCAGTCTCTCCGACGGCCTGGCCCAATGGCAGAAAGACCTCCGAGAATACGGCTTCAATCAGGGCTTTACGATTAAGTAGGGATTCGTGGAGTTGGGTCGGAATCGACCGCGCTATACGCGGCCGATTCCTGCATACTACGTCACTTCACATTGCGCGAGTAGATGTGCGCCATGCCCTTGAAAATCAAATCCGGGTCATACACGTCAATCAGCTCGGTGTCATTCTCAAACACTCGACCGAGGCCACCGGTGGTGATCACCTTGAAATCCTCGCCTCCGAGCTCTTTGCGGAACTGACGAATCGTGCGCTCCACACCGCCCAAGAACGTGTAATACAAACCGGCCTGCATGCAGGTCTTGGTGTTGGTGCCCAGAATCGTATCTGGTCGCGTAATTTCCACTTCCGGCAGCTGGGCCGTATCTCCCCACAGAGCGGCCGCACCGGCACGGATGCCGGTGGTGATGACGCCGGAATCGACCACGCCCTTGTCGCTCACGTGTGTGAACGTGGTGGCGGTGCCGAAATCAGCCACCAGCACTGGGCCGCCATACTCGTAATAGGCACCGGCGCAGTCGGCCAGAATATCCGCACCCAGCGATTTCGGATCGTCAACGCGCACGTTCATACCGGTCTTGATGCCCGGTCCCACCACCATCGGATCAATGTCGAGGAATTTGACGATGGACGAACGGAAGGAGTGCATCACTTTCGGCACCACCGAACAGATGATCACATCGTCCACATCGGATGGCTGAAAACCGCTCATTCTCAGGAATTCAGTCAGAAACAGCCCATACTCATCAGACGTATGGTTGGCTTTGGTGGTGATGCGGTAGGTGCCGGCGATGGTATCGCCATCCAAAAAGCCCAGCACGATGTTCGTATTGCCGATATCAACGGCGACCAGCATGATAACCCTCCAGATTCAAGATGGATTTCATGCGCAATTCTACAGTCCCATGGCTATGATGGCCTGCGGTGGTCGACCCAGCGTGGCGGCCAACCGTAGAACACAACATATACAGAGGAAGAACCATGTCTCAAGACAATGGTGCGCACGTCGAAGACGGCGCAACCACAGATGCGAGCCTTGCCTCGCGCGCAAAGAATCCGAAAAAAAGCGGCCCGAAGTGGTGGCTGATCTCACTGATTGCCGTCATCGTGGCAGTGGCGGTCGTCATCGGCGTCACGCTCGCTTTCGGCGGTAAGAAAGATGACAAGTCGGCTTCGTCCAGCAACCAATATGCCGACACCGTGACCATCGGCCTCAAACTGGCCCCCACCAATCTGGACATCCGCAACACCGCCGGCTCCGCGCTTGACCAGATCCTGATCGGCAACGTATACGAAGGCATCGTGGCACGTGACTCCAAGAACCAGGTCGCTCCCGCCATCGCCTCCAGCTGGGAGACGTCCAAGGACGGCCTGACCTACACCTTCCACCTCAATAAGAACATGACCTTCTTCAATGGCGACAAACTTGACGCCGAGGACGTGGCCTGGTCCATCAACGAGCTGATCGCTAAGGGCTACCACGACGCCGACGCGCTCGCCGCCGTCAGCAAGGTGGAGGCCAAGGACGCCGACACCGCGGTGATCACGCTCAAGACGCCGAACTCCAACCTGTTGTGGACCCTGACCGGTCGCGCAGGGCTCGTGTTCGACAAGGACGCCAAGTATGACCTGAAGACGCAGGCCGTCGGCTCCGGCCCCTACACCGTTGCAGTTCGTGGAAAACAGCTCGATCACGCTGAAGGCCAATGAGAAGTACTGGGGCAAGAACAAGGCCAAGACGCCCACCGTGGTCGTCAGTATCTGGCCGACGACAACGCCGCGGTCAATGCGCTGAAGTCCGGTGACGTGCAGGTGCTCGCCCCGATTACCGAGAACCTCGCCGAACCGTTCAAGTCCGATTCCGCCAAGTACACGGTCAAAGCCGGCAACGGCACCGACAAGTTCGTGCTCGGCTTCAACAACGCTTCCGGTTCCAAACTGGCTGACAAGCGCATTCGCCAGGCCATCCGTTACGCCATCAACCACAAGGAGCTCATCGCCTCTCGCGGCGGTGCGGACAAGGCGCTCGGCGGCCCGATCCCGTCTCTCGACCCCGGCTACGAGGATCTGACGAATCTGTACCCGTATGATCAGAACAAGGCCAAGTCGCTCATGGCTGAAGCCGGCTATTCCACCGACAAGCCGCTTCAACTTACGCTGACCTACGCCAACATCTACGGCACCGAGCTCGGAGACCAGCTGCGCTCCCAGCTCAAGCCCATCGGCATCGACCTGAAGGTGAATGTGGTGGAGTTCTCCACGTGGCTGCAGGATGTGTACACCAACCACACCTTCGATATTTCGCTGGTGGACCACAACGAAAGCCACGACTTCGCATCGTGGACCGATCCGACATACTATTTCGGTTACGACAACAAGAATGTGACCAAGCTGTACAACGAGGGTGTTGCCGCCACCTCCGACAAGGAGCGCGATGCCAAGTTCGCCGCGGCCGCCAAGCTTGTCTCCGAGGATGCGCCGGCCGACTGGCTGTTCAACTACCGCATCACCACCGCCACGGCCAAGGGCGTTGAAGGATTCCCCTTCGACCTCAACCAGACCGTTCTGCCCCTCTACAACGTGACCTACACGAAGTAGTTCGTTACAGCAATGAGCTCCCTCAGTGAGGGGGCTCATTGTTAATCCAAGTAAAGTAGGCATTATGCGATTCGTGTTGAAACGGCTGGCGTTATTCGTGGTGGCGTTGTTCGGCCTGTCCGTGGTGGTTTTCGCAGCATTGCGCATTCTGCCTGGCGATGTGGCCTCCGTGATGGCCGGCGTCAACTCGCCGCCTGAGCGTGTGACCCAGCTACGCGAACAACTCGGTCTGAATCGGCCATTGATTGCACAATACTTCGATTGGATGAGTGCGCTGGCCCGTGGTGACTTCGGCACTTCAATCCTGACTGGTCGCTCCGTAACCTCCTTGGTAGGCGCACGTGCGTCCATCACCTTTCCCCTGATTATTCTTGGCCTGCTCATCGCCTTGGCCATCGGCTTGCCGCTGGGCTGTGCGGCGGTACTGGCCCGCAGCGCAACGGTGCGTGCGGTGTTTCATGTACTGGCTATTGTCGGCGGTGCCGTACCTGCGTTGTGGGGCGGTCTGCTGCTGATTCTGTTGTTCGGGCGCGGCGTAGGATTGCTTGACGTGTTTCCCTCGCAAGGGTTCCCGCTGGATGGTTGGGGCGCACCCGGTTCGGCGATATCAGCGTTGGTATTGCCGGCTGTATCGGTCGGCATCATCGTGGGAGCATCGCTTATGCGATACACGCGCGCGGCCTTAGGGGATTTGGCCAGTTCCGGCTACATCGATATGGCACGCTCGTGTGGCATGACGCGCACTCAGGCGGTGTTGCGTGTGGGATTGCGGTTGGCAACCCCGCAGCTGGTGTCTGTTATCGGGCTGACCTTCGCTTCGATGGTCACTGGCGTGATGGTCATCGAAAACCTGTTTGCGTTACCGGGCATCGGCAACGGTCTTGTGACCGACGTGGGCAACCGCGACCTGATTGCCGTGCAAAGCGAGCTGTTCCTGCTGACCGCGTTCTTTTTGACTGTCGGCCTCGTGGTCGATTTGCTCCACCGCGTGCTCGACCCGCGTCTGAAAACCGCTACCGCCATTACGGAGGTGACCGCATGAGCAATGTTCGTCGTGCGACGACTGGTGGTCGACGGGCTGCCTTCGTCATCGTCCTGCACTCCATGTGGCGTCGTGCCGAGGGCAAATTCGCACTTATCGTGCTCGCTCTGTGGTTGCTCATTGCCATCGTTTCCCTGTTCTGGACCCCGCAATCGCTGTGGGCCACTGATGGCTACCATGTATGGGCCAAGCCGTCCGCCGAGCACTGGCTCGGCACTGACGGCACCGGCGCGGACGTGTTCAGCTGGCTGCTGGCCGGCTCACATACCAATCTTGTGATCGTGCTGCTGACCGTAGTGGCATCTATGGCTTGGGGGCTGCTGCTCATCGCGGCCATGGTGGCACGCAATGCGGCGCTCGCCAGTTCTTCGGTAGTGGTAGTTGATGCGTTGATTTCCGTTCCCACCGTGTTGATTGCGTTGATTCTGGCTGTGCCGTTGGGAGCGTCAATCGCGGTGATTGTGATCGCCTGCGGCTTCGGATATGGGTTGAATCTGGCTCGTGTGGCTCGCCCCGCAGCGTTGCTGGCGGCCCGCTCGTCGTATGTGGAATCGGCCTTGGCCAATGGTGCCAGCGGGTGGCGTGTGCTCATAAGCCATGTTATGCCGAATATTCTGCCGGTATTGGCTGTGCAACTGTCATTGTCGGCGGGCACGGCGGTGTTGGCTGAGTCGGGGCTCACTTATCTCGGTATCGGTGTGCCGTCCGGTGTGCCGAGCTGGGGACATTCTCTGGCCACTTCGGTCAAACTCATCAACGTGTTCCCATTAACCGTAGTGTGGCCCGGCCTGATCGTCACGGTTGTGGTTGTGGCACTGAATATTTTTGGTGATGTGCTGCGCGATGCCATCGATCCGGTCACCAACCCCGCATTACGTGAAATAGGAGGCGAACGATGAGCGTCGATGTTCGCGGGCTGAAAATCACGATTGGCGGCAAACCAATCGTCTCTGATGCGGATATGACCATTGCCGACGGTGAACGAGTCGGCTTGATCGGTTCTTCAGGCTCCGGAAAATCTATGATTGCCAAGGCGATGCTGGGGTTGCTGCCCCTGACCGCTGTGACTAATGGGTCGATTGATATGGGCGGCACGGAAATTATCGGAGCTTCCGAACGTGCGCTTGCCGACCTGCGCGGCCGGTATGTGGGTGCGGTGTTCCAGAATCCGGCTGCCTCACTGAACCCGGTGATGACCGTGGCGCAGCAGATCGCCTTGCCATTGCGGTTGCACTATGATCTGACCAAGGCCGAACGAGCCGACCGAGTGAATGCCTTGTTGAGCAAGGTCGGGCTGGATCTCGATATGGCCGGCAAATACCCGCACGAACTGTCCGGCGGCCAACAGCAGCGCGTGGGCATCGCCACGGCGCTGATCACCTCACCGCGATTCATCATCGCGGACGAACCCACCACCGCACTCGACTCCATCACGCAACGCCAGATCGTGGACCTGCTGACCTCGCTGGTGGACGACGCCGGTGCCTCCATGCTGTTCATCACCCACGATTTCTCCGTACTCGCGCGTGCCACCACCCGCTGCTACGTGCTGGACGCCGGCCGCATCGTCGAATCCGGACCCACCGCCGACCTGCTCGCCGCGCCGACCACACCACAAGCCCAGCGCCTGGTTGCCGCCGCCCAAACCCTCACCCTCCACACCCCCAAGGAGGATTCGCATGAGTAACAGCAGTGTGCCACTCCTCTCCGCCCACTCCATCACCAAATCCTTCGGCCCGCGCACCGCACGCCACCAAGTCCTCTTCGACGTCTCCGCCGACGTCCACGCCGGCGAATGTCTGGCCGTGATCGGCGGCTCCGGATCCGGCAAATCCACGCTGACCCGCATTATGCTGGGCTTGGAATCCGCGGACTCCGGCAGCGTGGAATACGAGAGCCAATCCATTGTCGGCGGCCGAAAATCGCCGGGATTCGCGGCCCTGCGCCACGAATCGGGACTGGTGTTCCAGGACCCGTTCTCCTCGCTCGACCCACGTTGGCGAGTCGCCAAATCGGTGGCTGAACCGCTGAGTCTGCAACGGCGTGACCTGAACAACACCGATATCGACGAGCGAGTGACCGCGGCTCTGACCATGGCAGGCCTTGAACCGGCAGACTTCCTGAACCGGTACCCAATCGACCTGTCCGGCGGCCAGGCGCAGCGCGTGGTCATCGCCCGCGCCATCATCAACGAGCCCAAAGTGATCCTCGCCGATGAGCCGATGAGCGCCATCGACGTGGCCGCGCGCATCCAGATCCTCGACACCTTCGCCGCCATCCGCGCGGCCCGGCCGAGCACCGCCATCATCATGGTCTCCCACGATCTCGGCGTGGTGCAGCACATCGCCGACCGCATCCTCGTGCTTCACGACGGGCGCGTCGAAGAGACGGGTCCCACCGCCGAAGTGCTCGGCAACCCCCAATCCGATTACACCCGTCAGCTCATCGAGGCAGCCTCGTTATAGACCTTTTTGGCTCCCTCTCTGAGGGGAGCTGTCGAACGCAGTGAGGCTGAGGGGAGTTACGGGTGCCGTCGTATTCCCCTCAGTCCGCTTCGCGGCCAGCTCCCCTCAGGGAGGGGAGCCGAGGTCGCCGGCGACACGCGCTTGTCGCGGGTTGTGCTATGGTGTGAGACATGCAGATTATCTCATGTTGTTGTCGCTAACCGACGCCCCTGGGCGAGCGGTCAGTGACGCATAACTTGAGATAGAGCATTCGAATCGCGGCAAATCTGTCGCATGAATTTTCATGAAATCGATGGCACGAGCGTAACCGTGTAACGCGCGAGCCGTGGTTAACATGAAAAACCGATTCACTTTCCGGCTTCACCGTACAGTGAGCGGGAATACTCGATTTCAAACCAAAGCCACAGTCCATTCGTCTGGGAACGTCGGTTCACGAGCGCAACGCAGCAAAACCCCACAACCCCAGCAACGAAGGACTTCACATGACCATCCACAACAGCCTCGCAGAACTCATCGGCAACACCCCGCTCGTCAAGCTCAACCACATCCCGCAGGCGGCCGGCGTCAAAGCCACCATCACCGTCAAAGTCGAATACTTCAACCCCGGCGGCTCCTCCAAGGACCGCATCGCCGAGCGCATCATCGACGCCGCCGAACAGTCCGGCCAGCTGAAGCCCGGCGGCGTGATCGTCGAGCCTACCTCGGGCAACACCGGCGTCGGCCTGGCCCTGGTCGCCCAGCAGCGCGGCTACCGCACGATTTTCACCCTGCCGGACAAGGTTTCCGAATCCAAGCGCGCGGTGCTGCGCGCCTACGGTGCCGAAGTCATCGTCACACCGACCGACGCCGGCCCGGACGACCCGCGCTCCTACTACCAGGTCGCCGAACGACTGGCCAACACGATTCCCGGCGGCTTCCGCCCGAACCAGTACGACAACCCGAACGGCCCGCTGAGCCACTACTACACCACCGGCCCCGAGATCTGGGAGGCTACGGACCACAAGGTCACGCACTTCGTGGCCGGCATTGGCACCGGCGGCACCATCTCCGGCACCGGCAAGTACCTCAAGGAAGCCTCCAACGGCGCGGTCAAGGTCATCGGCTCCGACCCGGAAGGCTCCATCTACTCCGCTTCCTCACGCGACGAAGTCCACCAGTACGACATCGAGGGCGTGGGGGAGGACTTCTACCCCAAGGCTTTCGACCGGAACATCACCGACGACATCGTGCGCGTATCCGACGCCGAAGCCTTTGAAATGACCCGCCGTCTGGCCGGCGAGGAGGCGTTGCTGGTCGGCGGCTCGTCCGGCATGGCCGTGGCCAGCGCCATCAAGTACGCGCTTGCCAATGATTTGGACGAGAACCAGATTGTGGTGGTGCTCGCCCCTGATTCCGGCCGCAGTTATCTGGAGAAGATCTTCAATGACGACTGGATGCGTGCCAACGGCTACGGCGACATCGTGGAGCGCACCAGCAAGCCCTCCCTCGCCGAGCAGTACCTTAACGGAGCTCCCTCTGATGAGGGAGCTGGGGACGGACTCCATAACTAGCTATCAAAAGAATCAATACCAACATCCGCACTAACCAATCGCACCTGTTCTACCTTCGAATACGGAACGATCCCGAAAGGAACCCAATATCATGTCCGCTGAATACAACGCCAAGTTCGTCAACACCGACATCGCCACCCGCGCCATCCACGCCGGCCAGGAGCCCGACCCGACCACCGGTGCGGTCGTCACGCCGATCTTCGCCACCTCCACTTTCAAGCAGGATGGCGTGTTGGGCCTCAGGGGAGGCCACGACTACTCCCGCTCCATCAACCCCACTCGCACCAGCTTCGACGAGCAGCTCGCCGCCGTGGAAGGCGGCAAGTACGCGCTGAGCTTCTCCTCGGGCTTGGCCGCCATCGACGTGCTGCTGCGCTCCACCATCAAGCCCGGCGACAACATCCTGCTCGGCAACGATGTGTACGGCGGCACCTACCGCCTGCTCTCCAAGGTGTTCGTGCCGTGGGGTGTGGGCCTCGACGTGGTGGACATCACCGATCTGAAAGCCGTGGAAACCGCATTGGCCTCCAAGCACTACCAGTATGTGTGGGTCGAGACCCCGTCCAACCCGCTGCTCAACATCACCGACATCGCGGCCACCGCCGAAGTCGCCCACAAGTACGGCACCAAGGTCGCGGTCGACAACACCTTCGCCTCGCCCGCCCTTCAGCACCCGCTGGCCGATGGCGCCGATGTGGTGGTCTACTCCACCACCAAGTACATCGGCGGCCACTCCGACGTGGTCGGCGGTGCCGTGGTGGTCAACGACGAGGAGACCCGCGAGAAGGTCGCCTTCCTGCAGAACGCCGCCGGCGCAGTGCCCTCCCCGTTCGACTCCTGGCTGGACATCCGCGGCCTGAAGACCCTGGATCTGCGCGTCAAGCGCCACAGTGCCAACGCCCTGAAGGTGGCCGAATGGCTCGAATCCCAGCCCTCTGATGTGATTGAGCGCGTCTGGTACCCGGGCCTCGAGTCCCACCCGGGTCATGAAATCGCCGCCCGCCAGATGCACGGCGGCTTCGGCGGCATCGTCTCCGTGCAGCTCGCGGCCGGCGCCGAGGCGGCCAAGCACTTCGTGGACCACACGCAGATCTTCACACTGGCCGAATCGCTCGGCGGTGTGGAAAGCCTCATCGAGGTGCCCGCCGCCATGACCCACGCCTCCGTGGCCGGCACCACCCTGCAGGTGCCCGCCAACCTGGTGCGTATTTCGGTCGGTATCGAGAACGCCGACGACCTTATCGCCGATCTCAAGCAGGCGTTGGATCGTATCTGACCGTACTGACGGTACTGGTGGCACCGTATTGACGGTGCCACCACGCTTATCGGCGGACTCGCTATCGATTGGTACCTACAAAAAATCCCCGGCCCACAAGGGTCGGGGATTTTCCGTTATCGATTAAACATATTGAATCAGCTGGCGTTGCCGCCCTGCCATCCAGTGGCATCCGCACCAGCCGGGCGCAACGTCTGACCGGAAGTCGGTGTGGTGCCATCAACGACCACACGAGTGCCGATGGCGGCAAAGTCGTACATCCACTTGGCGTCGGCCACCTGCATGTTGATGCAGCCGTGCGAGCCTGGGATACCCTGCTGCACATAGATGGGGTGCTCGCCCCACATGTATGCAGGAACACCGTGCAGAGCCTCGCCGCCGTTATAGTAGGAAACCCACGGCGTGCCTGGCTGGTTGTAGCCTTCGCCAACCATGGTCTGCGATTCGTACTTGAGATACACGTAGAACGTGCCGGTATCGGACAGCATGGAACCATCGGCGGTGGGCTTGCCAGAAGCGATGTTGAACTTCTTGACCACCGTGGTGCCCTGATATGCAGTGGCAGTCTGGTTCGTCAGATCAACATGAACCCACTTATCGCCATTTGCCGTATCGAAGTTATGAGGCACCTCGACCTGCTTGACATCATACGGGCTGTCTTTCACAGCCACAGTGGAATCAGTGGACTGGTTCTGCTCGATGGCGGTAGCCAGACGTTCGGGGGCGTCCCCGGCGCCAGTCACTTCAATACCATCCACGCCGAGTGTCTTATCGGCACCAATTTCCACGCCGCCTTCGTCTTTCGGCGTGATGTAGACCTCGCGTGTCACCTTGGGAACAGTCAGTTCTTTGGTTACGCTGTCACTGGTGACGTACTTGGTGATGGCATCGCGGTCGACTACCAGACTCATGGTGCCTTCCGCCTTATTCGCCGTGGGCTTGAGGAATGAGGCAATGGTATCGGCCGGGATGGTGACGCTCTTGTTCACGCCGTTGTCCACGGTCAGTTTGAGGCCAAGCCTGGCATTGGCGTCAAACTGTGTTTGCTGTGCGCTCGCGTCATCAATCGGATTCTTTGCGGTCTGTAGCTTGACCGGCACCGTCGCATTTTCGCCCGGGGTCGCGACGGCCTCCTTGACTGCAGCATTGACAACATTGATATCCGGGCCCTTGCCGTCCTGACCCGCGGTGTAGTCGAACTGCTTGGTGCTCTTGTTGTAGACAACGGTGGCAATCTGCGCTCGGTCGACCTCATCGACCAGGCCGGCGGTGACGAATTGTTCGGCAGTCTCTTTGTCCGTGGTGGCGGTCAGAGCGATATGCGGCTGATCGAAAATATTGAGCTTGGCCACGTCGCCGGTCTTCGCGTTCAACAGCGCATCCACGGTTTTATCCGTGTCGACGGTGACGCCAAGGTCCTTCAGCGAGGCTTTGACGCTGTTGCCTTCGGCGGTGAACGTCACCGTGGTGTTATTCAGCCGCTGCTTCACAGTATTCGCAAGTTCTTCGCGGGTCTGGCCCATGACAGAGACGTTGCCCAAATGAACACCGGGCGCAGCCTTGTCTTGGAAGTACCAACGTCCGACGAAGAAATAGGCTATTAATGCGGCAAGCAACACTGCAAATATGGTTATGATGGCAATCCGTGCGGCCTTGCCATGTGATTTAGCGGTGGCAGATGCCATAACATGTTCACCCACATAGGCTGTATTGTCGGCATGGTTATTGGTGCCACTGTCACTTTGCTGTGGTGTGGCGGTACCTGAATCCGCGGCTGCGAACAGCCCATCGGTGGCCACAGGCTGCAGCACCGCCGTCTCCTGATCGTCAGGAGAGGAGAAGGAAAATGTATCGTTGGCCATAAAATGCCCCGTCTTAGTTCTCTCAAAGCGGCATATCATGCGATATGCCGGGAATAACGTTCCTTGACGCATAATAATACGGAAGGGCTACGTACATCGTTGCGAGGTATTCCGTTATACGATGAAATCCAGCCGCGGTCGGCCTACACTGGTCGTTTATGACAGCACATCAGGCGGCGCTGGAGGCGCTCACACGATACTTCGGCTATGACTCGTTTAGGCCCGGACAGCAAGGAATTGTCGAGGCTTTGCTTGCCGGACGCGATGTCTTGGGCGTGATGCCCACCGGCGCAGGCAAGTCCGTGTGCTACCAGATTCCCGCCGCGCTCAGCCCGGGTGTGACTTTGGTCATATCTCCCTTGATTTCCCTGATGCGCGACCAGGTCGATGCGCTGAACGACCTCGGTCTGCCGGCCGCGTTCATCAACACCACTCAAACTCCCGACGAGCAGGCGATGGTGTTCGCCCAAGCCGCCGCCGGGCAGATCAAACTGCTGTACGTGGCCCCGGAACGCTTGGAAACCGGGCGATTCCGCGACTTTGCCGCCCGTACGCCGATCTCGCTGATCGCCGTGGATGAAGCCCACTGCGTCTCCCAGTGGGGTCAGGACTTCCGCTCGTCGTACTTAGGTATCGGCGATTTCATCGCCGGGCTGCCGCAGCGTCCACCGGTGGGTGCGTTCACCGCCACCGCCACCGAACGGGTGCGCCGGGACATCGTGGGACTGCTGGGATTGCGGAATCCGGCCGTCACCGTTACCGGATTCGACCGGCCGAACCTGTATTTTGATGTGGTCAAACTGGAAACCAAATACAAGGCCGCATGGGTGGCGCGGTATGTGGCCGACCATCCGGACGAATCCGGCATCGTCTACTGCGCCACCCGCAAGACCACCGAAGCGCTCGCCGACACGCTGAACCAGATGGGGCATCCGGCCGTCGCCTACCATGGCGGCATGTCGCCGGACGCGCGTGAGGCGGCCCAGCGCGACTTCATCACCGACAAGGTGCCGGTGGTCGTGGCCACCAACGCTTTCGGCATGGGCATCGATAAGTCCAACGTGCGTTACGTCATCCACCACAATCTGCCCGAATCCATTGAGGCCTACTATCAGGAGGCCGGCCGCGCGGGCCGTGACGGCGAGCCCAGCCGATGCACGCTGCTGTGGAATGAGTCAGACATCGTCACCCGGCGTCGGTTGCTGGATAACGATTATGAGAACGAGCGATTGACTCCCGAAGAGCAGGAAATCGTTCGCCAGTCCAAGCGCCGGCTGCTGGACGGTATGGTCGGCTACTGCCGCACCACCGACTGCCTGCACCGGTATATGACCCGGTATTTCGGTCAGGAATTGTCGCCGAATGCTGGTTCCACGGCGGGTGAAGACATTGCGGCGGACTCTTCGCAGTCCGGCAAATGCGGTGCCTGCTCGAACTGCGAAAGCACGTTCGAGACCATCGACGTGACCCGCGTGGCGCAGGCGATCAGCCGTTGCGTGCATGACGTGGGGCAGCGCGTCGGTTCCGGCAAGATCGTCAAGATCCTGCGCGGTTCGCGGGCACAGGATCTGGCATGGCTGAACCCGGAGCGGATGCCCACCTTCGGCATGCTCAAGGACGTGAACGAGGCTCGCGTGCGCGACGTGTTGAGTCAGATGGCCACGGACGGGTACCTGTCAATCGCCGAAGGGCGTATGCTAATCGTCATGTTCGGTGCGCGGGCGGCCGAAACCGCCGCTCCCGACTTCCACTATGAGATCAAACGGGTGGAACGCAAGTCGGCGGCGGCCGGTTCCGGTCGGAGCGGGGGAGTGGCTGATACTGCCGATTCCGCCAATGTTCCCGGCGATGCGCTGGGCTCGTATATCCCGGACGATGACGAGGAATCGCTGTTCCAGAAGCTACGCGAACTGCGACGCACCATCGCCCAGGAAATCGGCAAGCCGCCGTACATCGTGTTCTCCGACAAGACCTTGCGCGACATGGCCCGCATCAAGCCGGTTACCAATGCGCAATTTCTGGCGGTCAACGGCGTCGGTCAACACAAGCTCGACCTCTACGGCCAGCGCTTCATGCAAGCCATCGCCTCGTTCAATGCCGGGAGTGCGTCATAACAATCTCCTATAGCGAACTGCGGAGTATTTGCGGGCGTTCTTGGGCTGGCTCGACTACGATGACTGTTCGATGCTTCATGACCGAACACTCGGCAAGTAGAAAGGCAACAGCATGGCAGAAGAAACGGCCGAAAAGCCCGTCGTCGAATCATTCCAGCTTGATCACACCAAGGTCAAGGCGCCGTACGTGCGTTACATCGACACCGAAACGGGCCCTCACGGTGACGTGATCTCCAACTATGATCTGCGCCTGACCCAGCCGAACAAGCAGGCCATCCCCACCGGCGGCCTGCACACCATCGAACACACCATCGCCGTGCTGCTGCGCGAACGCATTCCCGGCTACATCGACTGCTCGCCGTTCGGCTGCCGCACCGGCTTCCACCTGCTGACCTGGGGCACCCACCCCACCGAGGAAGTGGCCAAGGCCCTGAAGGAATCGTTGGAGTTCATCGCGTACAAGGCCACGTGGGATGACGTGCCCGCCACCACCGAGAAGAGCTGCGGCAACTATCGCGACCACAGCCTGTTCACCGCCAAGGAATGGGCCAAGCAGATCCTTGAGGAAGGCATCAGCTCCGACCCGTTCGAGCGCAAGGTCGTCTGATCGCAAGCCAATCGGCATGGAAGAACCCCGCCCCCGCATACCACGCGGACGGGGTTTCTTTGTGCCTATGTTTGTGCCTATGGCATGGTAGGTTTGCCGTCAGTTAATCGTTGGCCGCTGCACATCGGTAGCTTGGCATGTTGGAGAGGTGGAAGTGACTCAGTCGAACGCTGCAAACAAGGCGACAGGCCGCCGTTTCCGCCACGCCACCATGCGCGATCTGCCGCAGATGCAGAAAATCTACGCACGCGCACGCGCGTTGATGGCCGCCAACGGCAACCCCACCCAGTGGGGCAACGAATTTCCGCGTGAATCGATGATTGAGGACGACATCGCCAACCAGCGTACGATGCTGCTGGTCGACACCTGCAATGGCCACGAACGCATTCTGGCCCAGTTCGCCCTGTGCCCGGGCGAGGATCCGACCTACGCCAAAATCGACGGCGCCTGGCTGGACAACGACGCCTATGTGACCATCCACCGCATCGCCGCATCCGGTCTGGTGCGCCACGCGGCCCGCGACTGTATCAGGTGGGCCCTGAAGCACTACGGCAACGTGCGCGCCGACACCCACCCCAATAACAAGGCCATGCAGCACGTGCTCGAAAGCTCCGGCTTCGCCCGTTGCGGCCTGATCCAGCTGCTCGACCGGCCGGTCGACACCACCAGAATCGCCTATCAGCGCCACGAGTGGTGAGTGTGGCTGTCGCCAGCGTGTTCGGTTCCGCGGTGGAGCTGGTCAGGTAAGGTCCACGTCGTCGCGCACGTACGGTCCGTCGGCCGCCCGTTCAAACTCGTGCATATCGCAAAAACCGTACGCTGAAAGTAACTCAGCGTACGGTTTTCACGAAAGCAGCCATCGGCTATCGGTCAGCCGATAGACCTCAGTCCTCAGTCGCAGCGACCTTGGCGTCAGCCCCGGCCTTCTGCTCAAGGCCGAGCTTGGAGCGCTTGCGGCTGTAGCCGAAGTACACGATCAGGCCCAGACCGAACCAGACGGCGAAACGCACCCAGGTCTCCCAGTTGAGACCGGCGATGAGCACGAAGCAGAATACGATGGCCAGAATCGGGGTGACCGGCACGCCCGGCGCGCGGAAGCCGCGGGGCGCATTCGGCTGGGTCTTGCGCATCCATAGAATACCGGCCGACACGATGATGAACGCGGACAGCGTACCGATGTTCACCAGCTCGAACAGCACGTTGATGTTGATGAAGCCACCGGCGAACGCGGTCAGCAGACCGAAGAACCAGGTGCCCTTGAACGGGGTGCGGTACTTCTCGTGCACGTGGCCGAAGAACTTCGGGAACAGGCCGTCACGGCTCATGGCGTAGCAGATACGGGATTGGCCGTACAGCTGCACGAGCATCACCGTGGTCATGCCGATGAGGGCGCCCAGGTTCACGATCACCGCGAGCCAGTTCATGCCGGTCTCCAGAATCACGCCGGCCACCGGGGCGTCGATGTACTTGGCGAACTCCTTGTAGGGCACCACGCCGGTCATGATCAGGGTCATGATGACGTAGAGCACGGTGGAAACGGCCAGGGACAGCAGAATGCCGCGCGGCAGCGTCTTGTTCGGGTTGATGGTCTCCTCGGCGGAAGAGGACACGGCATCGAAGCCGATGAAGCTGAAGAACACGATGGAAGCGGCCGGCACGATGCCGTACGGCTGGGTGGAGCCGGGCTGGAAAGTGTAGATGCCGTACGGGGAGAACGGCTGCCAGTTGGACGGCTTGACATACCACACGGCGCACACGATGAACAGCACGATGATGGCGAGCTTGATGAGCACCATCACGTCATTGGTGCGCTTGGTCTGGTTGATGCCGATGGAGAGCACCCACGTGATGATGAGCACGATGACGAAACCGGGCAGGTTGAAGTAGGTGGTGACGTCCGGGTTGGTGCCGTAGGCGGCGGTCAGCTCGACCGGCAGGTGCAGGCCGAAGCCTTCCAGCAGTTTGTTGAAGTAGCCCGACCAGCCGGCGGACACTGTGGCCGCCTGCAGGGCGTACTCCAGAATCAGATCCCAGCCGATCACGAAGGCGATGAGCTCGCCGAACGCCAGATAGGCATAGGAGTAGGCCGAGCCGGACACCGGGGCCATGGCGGCGAACTCGGCGTAGCACAGACCGGCAAAACCGCAGCAGACGGCGGCCAGCAGGAACGATACGGACAGGGCCGGGCCGGCGGTCAGCGCGCCCTTGCCAGTGAGCACGAAGATACCGGTGCCGATGATCGCGCCGATGCCGAGCATCGTCAGATCGAAGGTGCGCATCGTGCGCTTGAGGGGAGTGGATTCGGCGACAAGCTGATCCACGCTTTTCTTACGAAACAGATCCATGTTCTTCTCTCATGAAATCTAGGATTATGGGGCTGAACCGGACGGATTTCCGGGATCCCGGCACGCCTCAACGCCGGGAATCAAAGGCGGCTTCCGAGAAACCGCATATCGGTCATTAGTGTACGACTGCCGGGCGAAAACAGACGATTGCGACTACACGTCACATTCTCGCGCAACAATAGGTGTCTATGAGCATGAACGCAGCACCTGAAATCGCATTCTCGTCCGAGCAGGGCAAGGCCAACTATGCGGCCGCCCGCCGCCAATACCCCGCACAGGCCATCGTGGACCTCAAAACCATGCGCGACAACATGGCCCACCTGGTCTCCGTGGTCAGGCGGGCCCGCTTCCGGCACGGCGGTGATGGGTGTGGTCAAGGCCGACGCCTACGGCCACGGACTGCTGCCCGCCGCCCTGGCCGCGCTTTCGCCGGCGGCGCCACATGGCTCGGCACCGCGCAGTCGCACGAAGCGTTGCTGCTGCAAGCTCGGCATCGGCCCCGACCGCTGCCATATTTTGACTTGGGTATACAACGGCACCGAAGTCCCGTTCGACGAGCTGATCGCCGCCGACATCGACGTATCGGTCGGCTCCCTGCCGGCATCGACGCGGTGGCCGCCGCCGCAAAGCTCGGCAAGCCCGCCCGCGTACACGTCAAGGTCGATTCCGGCTTCGGTCGCAACGGTTTCACACCGGCCGGATTCGACGCCGCGCTCGCCAAACTCGTGCCGCTCGCCAAAGAGGGCGTGTTGCATATTGTGGGTCAGTGGAGCCATCTCGCCGTGGCCGATTCGCCCGATGTGTCCGAATTCGTGTCCTCCACCGACCGCCAGATCGAAACATTCAAGGACTTCACGCGCCGCATGGAACAGGCCGGCATTCCGCCGGAGATCCGTCACCTGGCCAACACAGCGGCCACTTTGGACCGCCCGGAGATTCACTTCGAACTCACCCGCCCCGGCATCGGCCTGTACGGCTACGAGCCCGATCCCGCGATGGGCACCCCGCGCGACTGGCATCTGACCCCGGCCATGCGCCTGCAGGCGCAGCTCGGCACGGTCAAGGATGTGGAGGCCGGCCACGGCATCTCCTACGGCCGCACCTACCTGACCCCGGACAACACCTCGACCGCTATTGTGCCGCTGGGCTACGCCGATGGCATCCACCGCTCCGCTTCCGGTTTCGATATGGAAGGTGCCAAGCACGTGGAGAAGCCGGGCGGCCCGGTGCGCATCATGACCACCGAAGGCCCGAAGATCTACCGCGTGTGCGGCCGCGTGTGCATGGACCAGTTCATCGTGGACCTGCACGGATCCGCCGCCGAACTCGGCGTTCACGAGGGCGACACGGTCGAACTGTTCGGCCCGGGCCGCGGCGAGGATTACGTTGAGCCTACCGCCGACGATTGGGCCCGCGCCGCCGACACCATCAGCTACGAGATCTTCACCTGCCTGCGCAACCGCATCCCGCGCCTTTACGAGCATGCCGCCGAAGTGCTGCCCGCCGCCGACCTCGCCAAACTCGACCCCGCCACGCTGCTATAAGGTGCATTACCGCCATACGGTGGCACCCCGTAATCCCTTCTTCCCGAATATGTGCCACTGATATGTGCTGAGCGTCACATATTCGGGAAATCGGCCCCAATCTCCCGAATATGTGCCGTTGAGTTGACGTCAGTGGCACATATTCGGGAAGTCGGGATTACTGCGGCCGATATGTGTGCCTATGCTTGGCATATGGAAACGACTTTGGATGGGGAACAGGTGCTGAGCGACGAGGGCTACAGCGCCTTCGACGAGGAGCGATGGGCACCCGAGCCGCCCAAATCCAAGTCACGCACCGCGTTCGAGCGCGATCGCGCGCGACTGATTCATTCGTCCGCTTTGCGGCGTTTGGGCGCGAAAAGCCAGATTCTGATTGCCGGTACCGACGATTTCGCTCGCACTCGACTGACGCATACGCTGGAAGTCGCCCAGATCGGTCGCCAAATCGGCGCATTGCTCGGCTGTGATCCGGACGTGGTCGACTGCGCCTGTCTGGCCCACGACCTTGGTCACCCGCCGTTCGGGCACAATGGGGAGCGTGCGCTCGCCGACATCGCCGGCAATATCGGCGGCTTCGAAGGCAACGCACAGACCATGCGTATCCTGACCCGGCTCGAACCCAAGATCTTTCACCCGGACGGGCGTTCGGCCGGCGTGAACCTGACCCGTGCGGCCTTGGACGCGGCCGTCAAATACCCGTGGACCTTGTCCGAAGCCGACCAACACCCAAAGGGGGAGCGGTCGAAGAAATTCTGCGTCTACCCGGATGACGAACCGGTATTCCAATGGCTCAAGATCGGCGCGCCTCAGGCCACCAAGCCCATGGAATGCCAGATCATGGACCTTTCGGATGATATCGCCTACTCCGTGCATGACGTCGAGGATTCCATCGCCACCGGCGCGTTCGATCCGATTGTGCTCGCCGATCCGAAGATGCTGGACCACATCATCGAGCAGACGCGCGCATGGTATGGGGCGAAGTGGGATGCCGACAAGCTGCTGGCCGCGTTCATGCGATTGCGCCGAGAGTATTTGTTCCCTGCACATTTCAATGGTTCGCGCGAATCGTTGGCACAGCTTAAGAACATTACGTCCGATTTGATCGGCCGCTTCTGCTGGTCGGTGGAAACCGCCACGCGCGACACGTACGGGCCCGGGCCGTTGACCCGGTATTCCGCGAACATCGTGATTCCCGAGAACACGAATTACGAGATCGTGGCGCTGAAGGGCATCGCCGTGTACTTCGTCATGGCTCCTCGCGAGCGCGAGCCATTCCATCAGGAGGAGCTCAAGATCGTATCGGATTTGGTCGATGTGCTTATGGCCGATTCGCCGCTCCCGTCCGACGCTTTGGAAAGCCAGTTCCTGGCCGATTGGAACGAATCCACCAACGACGACGAACGACTGCGCGTCGCCATCGACCAGGTCGCGAGCCTGACCGACAACTCCGCCCTGGCCCTGCACTCCATTTTGTGCTGAGGGCGTGTTGGGCGGGCGCTTCCCTCAGTCTCGCTGCGCGAGCCAGCTTCCCTCGGGTGAGGGGAGCTGTCGCTGTAGGCGACTGAAGGGAGTTTCGCGGAAGAAATGATAACCGACGGTAAAAATTTACCGTGTCTCAGGTGAGGCGGTACTCTAGAGACTTATGGTCGGAATGATTAAGAAGGAAGATGTCGAGAAGGTGCGCGCCGCCGCGGACCTGTATGACATTGTATCTGCGACCGTAACGCTTAAGCCCTCCGGTACCGGCACCTTCGTGGGTCTGTGCCCGTTCCACGACGAGAAAACCGGCAGCTTCAACGTGCGTCCCTCGCTCGGCGTGTGGCACTGCTTCGGCTGCGGCTTGGGTGGCGACGTATTCAAATACGTCGAACAATCCGAAAACATCGACTTCCGCGAAGCCGTGGAACTGCTCGCCGACAAGTACCATATCGAGCTGCACTACGAGAACAGCGGCAACGGACCGGCCCACGAAAACACCGGCTCCAAGCGCACGCGACTGCTGGAAGCCTGCGAGGAAGCCCAGCGCTTCTTCGTCTCCCAGATCTTGACCAAGGAAGCACTGCCCGCCCGCAAGCTGCTTGGCGGCCGCAACTTCTCCCAAGCTGATTGCGAACGTTTCGGTTGCGGCTACGCGCCCCAAGGCTGGGATAATCTCGTGCGCCACTTGGCCTCCAAGGGGTTTACGCAGAAGGAAATCCTCGACGCGGGCTTGGCCCGTCAAGGCCAGCGCGGCATCTATGACTATTTCCGCGGCCGAGTGACCTGGCCCATCCGCGATTCGACCGGCCGCACGCTCGGCTTCGGCGCGCGCAAGCTGTATGAGGACGACCAGATCGCCGCCAAATACATCAACACGCCTGATACGCAGCTCTACCGCAAAACCCAGGTGCTTTACGGCATCGATTTGGCCAAATCCGCCATCGTCAAGAAGCGGCAGGTGGTGATCGTCGAAGGCTATACGGACGTGATGGCCATGCATCTGGCCGGCATCGACACCGCCATCGCCACGTGCGGCACGGCGTTCGGCGCCGAGCACGCCAAGATTGTGCGCCGCCTGATCGCCGACGATTCGCTGGGTGTCCAGCTGGTCGGGCCGTGAAGTCAAGGACCAGCCGTTGAGCTCGCGCATCGTGTTCACGTTCGATGGTGACGCCGCCGGCCAGAAAGCCGCGCTGCACGCTTTCGGCCTCGATTCGGCCTTCCTCTCCCAAACCTTCGTGGCCGTGGCCGACGACAATCTCGACCCGTGCGACCTGCGCATCGAGCGAGGCAACGAGGCAGTGCGCTCGCTGATCGCCCGGGCCAAACCGTTGTATGATTTCGTGATCGACGCCGCCATCAGCCGGTTCGATCTGACCTACGCCCGGCCAAGTGGGTGCGATGAAAGCCGTGGCCCCGCTGGTGGCAGATTCGCGACCGCTCCCTGTGGACGACGCTTACGCGCGCAAGTCCGCGGGCCGTATCGGCGTGGACCTTGAGGTGATGCGCCGTGAGGTGATGAACGCACGCCGGCAGATGCATGTACGCGATGAGGACGCCTACGCGCCCAAACGTCGATTCGAGCGTGACGAGCCGCGTGTGGAACCCGGCACCAACCCGTACGCCAATCCGGCCACGCGCAAGGCCTTGGAGCGCCGTGACGCCGCCGAACAGGCATATTTCAAGATCGACGACGCCGTATTCATCGCCGAACAGCAGTTCATGGCCGTGCTGATTCAGGTGCCGCGCGCCATCGACCGCACCATGTTCGGGCAGCTGACCATCGACCATTTCATGACTTCGGTGTTCCGCACTTTGTTCCAAGCGATTGCGGCAGCTGGCGGCTTGCCGTCCGATGACACCCCGCAGGGTCTGTGGATGCACAACCTCACCAAGGCAGGCGGGCCGATGCTCAATCAGGTGATCAACGAGCTGGCTGTCATGCCTCTGCCTCTGCCTGGCGACGATAGTGGCAACGGTGCGCAGCCTCCGCAGTCGAACGCGCCCGGCGGTGCTGCCGCCGTGCAGCTGCGCCCTGCCACGCCGGAAGAGCAGCGCTATGCCACCGAGCTCCTCACCCGACTACTGGACATGGGCTTCATGCGCCAGATCGGCTTGGCCAAACGCCGCATGGCCCAACTGCCCGACGGCGAAGAGAAGATAACCCTCCTTGGCCAAATCACCCGTATGGAGACTGCTCGCAAAGATCTCCAAGCCCAAATCTATGGCAACACCGTTGGCTAATAATCTCTCCCTCTGACGAGGGAGGTTACTGGCCGCAGTCGGGCGGGGCGAGAGAAGCGACGTCAGATATATCGCGCAGCATCGATGTCACATCAACTATTCGTTTGATATTAACTTTTTAATGACAAACGATAAATTATGGTATAATGCAAGTATGAATTGCTTGGTTTGCGCAATGAAGCGGAGGCTCAATCATGGCAACGACAAAGAAACTATCCTTCGGTTTGGATAAGGCCGGTGGCGCGGCCTTGATCCTGGCCCGCATCGGTGCCGCGCTCCTATGGATCATCGCAGCGCTCGCGGCCGTGGTGTGGGTGGTATTCCTCATTTCCCCGCGCTCGTTCGCCGCGAACTTCGGCAGTGTCGACCTGAATGTCGGCGGCGCGTTCACCCTCAGCATCAAGGGCGACTTGTTGGACTACTCCTATAATCTGCAGAACTTCCACGACGGTCCCGTCAACATGGTAGCTACCATCTCCACCGGTCTGGCGAGAATGGTGGTCTACGCTCTACTGGCCTTGGCGTTCTCCGAAATGGCCGCACTGTGCAAGGACTTGACGGTGTGGCTTGCAGACGGCAGGGATGCCACGCCTTTCCAAGGCATGGTGTCCGACCGGTTGAACAGGGCTGGCTGGTATCTGATTGTCGCGCCGATTGTGGGTCTGGTGAACTTCATCGTATGTTTCCTGGCTGGCACGGGCGGCAACTGGGGCTTATGGATGAGCGGCATGATGGTGATGATTGGCATTATCCTGTTGCTGATTGCGCGCATCTTCGATTATGGCATGGGTCTGCAACGGGAAGTCGACGGTCTGCTGTGAGGGGGAAGAGCGCCGTAGACCCGCGTGGCGCCGGTCCGAACAGGGCCGGTCCGAACACCGAGGGCCCGAATGAGGACAGCCTGAACATCGTTGATTCGAGCGAGACCGGCCTGAATGCGGCTGACTCAAACTCCACCGGTCCGGCCGGCATAGGCCATATCGTCCTGCGCCTCGACCGCATCATGGTCGAGCGAGGCCGCTCACTCAACTGGCTGGCCGATCAGGTGGGCATCACCAACGTGAACCTTTCCAAAATCAAAAACAATCGCGTTTCCGCCATCCGCTTTTCCACCCTCGCCGCCATCTGTGCGGCATTGGATTGCCAGCCCGGCGACATTCTTGAATATGTGGATGGCATTTCGGGCGATGCGGACGATGCGAATAGCAAGTAATCGCACGCATGCCAACTCTTCTCCTCCTGGCCTGTGATTGATTGACAATCAGGGATTACATGCCAAATGGGAGAGATAAACGTGTGGAGGTTGGATTGGATGGGTGCAGAAGTTGCGGATTGGCCCCATCCAAATTGGACTGGTTTTGGGTGGGCCAATCCAATCCGTTCAATAATGAAGCGCGATACCAAGCAGCGTCGAAACGAAGAAGGAAACTCATGACGCAGAATCGTGCGGAACTCAACCGTAATCTGGCCCAGATGCTCAAGTGGCGTGATCATGGACGTCACCACGCCCGAACGCAGGCGAAATCGCGCAGGATGCCGGCGCCTGCGCGGTGATGGCGCTGGAGCGCATCCCCGCTGACATTCGTGCCGCCGGCGGCGTCTCCCGTATGAGCGATCCGGCCATGATCAAGGGCATTCAGGAAGCTGTCTCCATTCCGGTCATGGCCAAGGTGCGTATCGGGCCACATCGCCGAGGCCCGCATTCTGCAGTCCATCGAAATCCGACTACATCGACGAATCCGAAGTGCTTTCCCCGGCCGACGACGTGTACCACATCGACAAGAACCAGTTCGACGTGCCGTTCGTGCGGCGCGAAGAACCTGGGCGGGCGCTGCGCCGCATCGCCGAGGGGTGCTGCCATGATTCGACCAAGGGCGAGCCCGGCACCGGCGACGTGATTCAGGCCGCGCCACATGCGCACCATGAACAAGCAGATCCGCGAACTCGTCGGCCTGCGCGACGACGAGGGTCTACGAGGCCGCCGGCAGCTGGCGCTTACCACGATCTGGCCAATTGCATTGCACGACAACGGCCGTCTGCCCGTCGTGAACTTCGCCGCCGGTGGCGTGGCCACCCCGGCCGACGCCGCCCTGATGATGGAGCTCGGTGCCGAAGGCGTGTTCGTGGGCTCCGGCATCTTCAAGTCCGGCGACCCGGCCAAGCGCGCCGCCGCCATCGTCAAGGCCACCGCCAACTGGCAGGACGCCGATCTGCTCGCCAAGCTGTCCGAAAACCTCGGCGAAGCCATGGTCGGCATCAATGAGGACGAGATTCAGACCATCATGGCCGCTCGCGGCGAGTGACTGCATTACCTTGGCTCCCCTCTTTGAGGGGAGCCAAGAAAGGGTGACGCTCCCGCCAGCGGGAGTCAAGGCCCAAGGAGACAACATGGTTGTAGCTGTTGAATATATTTCCAAAGAAGAATCCGCGGGCGCCAAAAACGCCAAGCACGGCGTGACCGGCATCCTGGCCGTACAAGGCGCATTCGCCGAACATGCGGCGGTGCTGGACAAGCTCGGTGCGCCGTGGAAACTGCTGCGCGCGGCCGAGGATTTCGATGAATCCATCGACCGCGTGATTCTGCCCGGCGGCGAATCCACTACACAGGGCAAGCTCCTGCATTCGACCGGACTGTTCGAGCCGATCGCCGCCCACATCAAGGCAGGCAAACCGGTATTCGGCACTTGCGCCGGCATGATTCTGCTGGCTAAAAAGCTCGACAATGACGACAACGTCTACTTTGGCGCGCTCGACGCCGTCGTACGCCGCAACGCCTATGGTCGTCAGCTCGGTAGTTTCCAGGCTACTGCCGATTTTGGTGCAGCGGATGATCCGCAGCGTATCACGGACTTCCCACTGGTATTCATCCGTGGACCCTACGTGGTGTCGGTCGGCCCCGAGGCTACGGTCGAAACCGAAGTCGATGGTCACGTGGTGGGCCTGCGCCAAGGCAACATCCTCGCCACCGCCTTCCATCCCGAACTCACGGACGACGTCCGCATCCACGAGCTCTTCCTGTCGCTGTAGCCGATTCGTCTGCCGTTAGACTGGTATTCGACCGACGAATCAAGGAGACGATCTGCCATGCAGTTCACGCTGAACCGGCGCAGCACGGTGCCGATGTACCGGCAGCTGGCTGCTGAGCTGCGTGAACAGATTGTCTCCGGCGCAATGGCTGAGGGCTATCGTCTGCCGCCTGAACGCGAGTTGGCCTCACGCCTCGAGGTCAATCGCACCACGGTATTACAGGCCTATCAGCAACTCAAAGATGAGGGACTCATCGCCTCCAAAGTAGGCAAAGGCACGTTCGTGCTGCCGTTGCAGCATATTGAGACTGCCCGGATTCCTGTAGTGAGACATGAGCCGATTGACGAGGAGCCGAAACCGAGCGTTGTGCGGCCGCCGTGGTCGGTGTTGTTCTCCGACTATTCCAACCGATTCACCTACCACGACATTGCCTCGGCCGAGCGGGCGCAACGCGGCGATACCATCATCGACTTTGCCACCGGCTCGCCTAATCCGGCGGATATTCCCGACGATTTGTTGCGTTCAGTGAGCATTGAAGCGTTTGAGTCGCGCGAATTCGACGGTCAGCCAGAATCGCCTATCGAAGGATTCGATGAACTCCGCGCATTACTTGCCGAGCATATGAGCACACGCGGCGTGCAGTGCGATGTACGAAACGTGATGGTGCTTTCCGGTTCCGAGCAAGGCATCGATCTTATCGTGCGTGCATTCGTCAATCCTGGCGACTGCGTGCTGGTCGAACAATCCACGTTCTTCCCGGCATTGCAGACCTTCCGCTCTCGGCGGATGCGCGCATCATCGGCGTTCCAGTGGACGAGCACGGTATGCGTACAGACCTGTTGGACGGCTATTGCGCGCGATTCCGGCCCAAGCTCATCTACACCGTCCCGACGTTCCAAAACCCCCACCGGTACCACGCTGCCGCCCGAACGTACGCAGCGAACTCATCGACGTGGCGCGGCGCTATCAGTGTCTGATCGTGGAAGACGATGCTTACGGCGATTTGTGGTACGGCGGGGAATCGTCCGACGCACATCGCCCCATACCGCTTAAGGGCATGGAGAATGCGGGATACGTGATGTATTTGTCGACGTTCTCGAAAACCGTCACTTCGGGCCTGCGCACGGGATGGGTTGTGGCCGACCCGCATGTGATTAACCGGCTGGCGGCTCTGCGGCGCATGGTCGACCAGCATACGAGCACGTCATCGCAGCGCATCTGCCTGGAACTGCTTAAAGAAGGCCGCGTCGCCGAACATTTGCGCGGTTTGATTAAGGCTTACCGCATTCGACGAGATGCAGCAATCGCAGCATTGGAGCGGTATGCGCCGGATGAAGTGTATTGGACCGTGCCTGCAGGCGGCTACTATATTTGGGTTTCCTTACCGGACGGCGTGCGCTCTCTGGATGTATTGGAATCCTGCCGTTCCCAAGGCGTCACGTTCATGCCGGGCAGCGTGTTCGACGTTGACGAAATGGATGATTCCCACATCCGTCTCAACTTTGTGCGCCCGGATGCTGCTGACATTGATACCGGCATTCGAATCATTGGCGAGACGATAGCACAGATGTAGCCAAGTGACTGGCTCATTGCGGTTGTCGAGTTTTTTTTGATGGCTGCATACCCACATCGATGGGTGCATTCGACGAATGAATAAGCGAGGAAGCCATCATCAGTTCGCTGTGGCATGCGCATAGCGTTGTCGGGCGAACGGGGCAGACCACGTGGTCGTTGCGTGACCTGGCCGATCGAGCCGGCATCGCATTGCCCCTGGCGTAGTGGCGAGGTGGCGCAGTAACGAGTCACGCCATCGCGAGCCGATGATGCGAAATGCGGAACCGGTCGCGGCCATCAACGGCTATATCATACATGCGGAAGCAACGATACGTTGGCGTCAGCACATCCATCTGACTCAGAAGGGACACGATATGCCACATCCTCCGTTTCGCCGGTGACCACTGAACTGGCGGGCAGCGAAACCGGCATCACGTCATTCACGCCGGAGCGGGCAGTCGTGGCAAGCACAGCACGCCTGAACGCATCGCCCAGGTCGAACTTGATCTGCAGCGCGCCTCGATGCCGGATACCAGTTGTTTGGAATCCGGAGCACCGGCGCATGAGGCTGTGGTCGCCGCCATCCACGTCATGGAAGACGCTCCCGAATTCAACGCCGGCCGTGGTGCCGCCCTGACCAGCGATGGCATCGCCCAGATGGACGCCTGCCTGATGACCGGCGATGGCGAGGTCGGTGCGGTCACCGGCGTAAGCACCGTGAAGAACCCGATCGATGCGGCGCGTGCCGTCAAAGAGCAGACCAAGCATGTGCTGTTCGCGGACCCGACCGATGCCGAGATCGCCGATTGGGGCGTCGCGACCGAAAGCAACGAGTACTTCATCACCGAACAGCGTCGTCAGTCCTTGGCCGAGGCTCAGTCCGGTGGCGATGAGTGGGAGAAGCATGGCACCATCGGTGCCGTGGCGCGCGATGCCGAGGGCAATATCGCCGCTGGCACGTCCACTGGCGGCATCACCAACCAGATGCACGGTCGTGTGGGTGATTCGCCGCTGCCTGGTTGCGGCACGTTCGCCAACCAGTCCACGGTGGCGGTGTCCTGCACCGGCATCGGCGAGGCGTTCATCAAGGTGGTCGCCGCCCATCAGGTGTCGGATCGTGTGCGTTTCTCCGGCGAGAACGTCGAGGATGCCGCGACGGCCACTTTGGACGAAGTCGCCGCGCATCATGGCGATGGCGGCATGATCGTTCTGCCGGCGGTCGGCCGTGGCGTGGTCGCCTACAACAGCGAGATGATGAACTTCGGATACCGTAGCGCGCAAGGAGGTAAGGTGCAGGGCTGATTGCCCCCTGTATTGCGGCATATATCATAATGGCCGGTGTGCTGCGGATTCTTGGTAAGGAATCCGCAGCACACCGGCCATTCATGTATGCGGCAAGTGCCGCCGATCAGTGCGGCAGTGCGCGCTACTTGGTGATCGTGTTGTACGTGGGCATGTTCGTGTAATCGAACTGCACGTTCTTCACGTTCTGTGCAGACACGGCGGCGAAACGTTTGACCGGGAATACTGGGGTAATACGCAACTTCATCGCTCCTCTTCCTCGAATGAAACTATGTTCCATTGGTATGAGCCAGCCACGTACGGTATTCGTGTCTGGCCTGCCACACAATGATGCAGCCGTATATACGGGCACAGCATTGCGCGGCAGTTCATTGTATGGAAGACATGCAAACTCAATGTTTCCTTGTCCAAATAAAAAAACGAGCGCGGCTGATGTGCGGCACCGGTCCAAAAACTCATGTCCGCCAGCGCAACGCGACTACGTACCTTATGCTGGTCTGCGCGTAAAATAGAATGGTTGCGATATTGGGTTATTCACGGAGGAATGGATGCGACGCTGGCTGATCAATGTAGCCAAAAATGAGACGATTCTCATCGTCGCCGCAATACTCGCCCTGATTTCGTGTTTCATTGTGCCGCCGGACGCCGATTACAAAAGCTACATTCACGCCAGCACCATCAGCCAGCTCATCTGCCTGATGATTGTGGTGTGCGGATTCCAGCGTATCGGCGTGTTCCGCATCATCGGTTCGCGATTGCTGGAGAAGGTCAGCACCATGCGCGGACTGGTCATTACGCTTGTCGCTTTGACGTTCTTTTCCGCGATGTTCATCACCAATGACGTTGCGCTGGTCACGTTTGTGCCGTTCGCGGTGGCCGTGCTCATCATGGCTGGGCAAGAGGATAAGACCATCCTCGTGGTCACGCTGATGACCATTGGCGCGAACGTGGGCAGTATGCTCACCCCGATCGGCAACGCGCACAACCTGTATCTCAAAGCCCTGACCGGCATGCCGACCATGGAATTCCTCGGCATCATGGCACCGTATTCCGGCACGGCGGCCGTGTTGCTGGTCATCGTGATTTCCGTGGTGTTTGGCGGCAAACCGGTCGGCGACCTGGGCGACCTCGAAACCGGCGTGCTGGCTCCCGAGCGCAACAAACACCAGCCCGACGAGATTCGTATCACCGGCTACGGCGCCGGTTATGGCGGCTGGCGCACCATCGTCTACTCGCTGCTGTTCATCGTCTGCCTACTGGCCGTCTCCGACGTGATTCCCCTGTGGGTGATGTGCGTGATCGTGGTCGTCGTGTTCCTGTTCACCGATCGGCGCGTATTCAAATACGTGGATTGGGGACTGCCGCTCACCTTCTGCATGTTCTTCATCTTCATCGGCAACATGAAGCGCGTGCCCGAATTCTACGAACTGGCGCGCTCGCTGGTCGGCGGCCATCCGCTGGAGGTGGCGGTCGGCTCCAGCCAGGTCATCAGCAATGTGCCCACCACGATTCTGCTTTCCGGCTTCTGCGACCAATGGCGCGATCTGATCATTGGCACCAATTTGGGCGGCATGGGTACGCTCATCGCCTCGATGGCCTCGCTTATTTCTTACAAGAACGTCGTGCGCCAATACCCGCACAAGAAAGGCCGGTATCTGGCCGTCTACTCCGCCGTCAACGTTCTGTTTTTGGCCGTATTGCTGACCTTGAGCTGGATCATCGAGCCGAGTCTCTGAGCCGCCGTTGTGGGTTGGGCCGGTCTACCGCGCGTATACGGTGGGGGAGCCGGTCAGTCGGCTCATGGCCGACTGCGGGATGTCGTGGATGCGGCCGATGGTGGCATCCAGCGTGGATACGCCGGATACGCCGTCTGTGTTGGCTGTGTTGGCTGCAGAGGTGATGCTGGATACGCCGACTGCGGACGATGATACGGCCGCAACCATCGGCTGACGATAGGCGTTGGAGTTGCGGGCCAGCCGGGCGAGCGCAGGGCGCTGCCTGCGGAACAGATTGATAAACATACCGCATACTCCTTCATCGTTGGCCGGCGGTCTTCTGGCCGCCGTGGTTTCCATCCTGCCCTCCCGTGCTTGTATTCGCTATGGGGGATAGCCCCTATTATTCCCTGAATCTGCACGATTCCCCCTCATCCTTGAGGGTGATTCTAATGGCAAAGGCATCGGCCTAATGGCCGATGCCAATCAGCGCGAAACCACCAGCGTGACGCTGTACGGCTTGATCTTCATCGCCAGCAATGAAGACGGCGACGGCAATGTGTAAGCCCGACGTTCCGGCACAATCGCCCCCGAAGCCTCGCCGCGGTATCCGATAGTGGTCTTCGCCGTCGGATTGGCGTTTAACGTCGTCACCTCCAAACGCACCGGTCGCGATGGCGAGGCGCCCAGCCCGGCCAGTCCGCGCGCGATTTCCAACGTCACATCCACCGGGGAATCGGAGATATTGACGATTTTGATGTAACGGCAGGCGTCATCCCTGTCATGCCCGGTGGCGCTGACATACAGATGTTTGGCGGGGCGTGACGCGGTCTGCTCGATGGACACGGCATACGTCGTGTCGCCCAGATGCGTGGAAAACAGCCGCTCCACCTCATAATTCACCGTGGGGTTCACATGCGCCGGATTGAATTCGATAAGATTCTGCGCCCACCCCTTGGCCGGGATATGCGCGAGCAGCGGCGCATAGGAGGTCATGCGCACCACGTCGGAATTGCGCTCGCAACCGGTCAGGAACGCGGCCTCGCCGAGTGCCGACTTCCACGTGTTCGCGCCTTGTTCGGTCTGTGGTTGGCCGGCAAAATAGCCGTTGGCTGAATATTCGCCGAAATAGACGCCGGCGCCGCAACGCGGGTAAGCGTCGAATCGTGACGCCTGGGATGCAAACCATTCGGGGGAGTGGTAGGAATGCTCGTCGACGATAATCGCGTCACCGGTGGCGGAATCATGTGCCCCGGAATCGGTTGCGGCCAACGTTCGCGCATGGTCCCAGCTGCGCTTCATCGCCGGCTGGAAGGGGAACAGTCCGGCGCTCATCACACACAGCATATCCGGGTATCGTTCATGAATGGCCTCGCTGATCATGTCAAACTTGGCCACGTAGTCAGCCCCGAAGTTTTCGTTGCCCACGCCGATCATGTCCAAGCCGAACGGCTCAGGATGGCCCATATCACGCCGGACCGCGGCCCACGAGCTGGACTCCGGATCGCCATTCGCGAATTCGATGAGGTCCAGGTAGTCCTGAATCACATTGTTGCGGAAGGTGGCCGAATTGATATCCATGTGGCGCGGATCGCGGCCGGGCGACTGGCATGCGATGCCGGCGAACAGAGTGGGCAGCGGCTTGGCCTTGAGATCCTCGCACAGGCAGAAATACTCGTAGAAACCGATCTGATAGCTCTGCGAATAGCTGGAACCATCCGGCATCTTGAACGACCACATCGAATACTGTTGGCGTCGCGCGGCCAGAGAGCCGACGGTATCCTTCCAGCGATATTCATTGCCGGGCGTCACACCTTCGACGATGCAGCCGCCGGGGAATCGCAGAAACGCTGGATGCAACGCCTGAATGGTCTCCACCAAATCGCGGCGCAGCTTGCCGTAACGCCATTTCGGTGCCAATAGTCCGCATCCATGAACTGCACCAGATCCAGATCGAACGTGGTGCGTTCGCCGGCGTCAATGGTGATACGCAGCTTGCCGTAATCGGTGTTCAGTCCGGTTACGTCGGCGTTGAACCGGTACCAGCCGTCACGGCCGATGACGATGGCACCATCCGACGAATCCGGACTGATCGAAACGCCGGAATCCTGCGCATCGGCCCCATCGTCCTGCCTCAGACCGGTCTCTTCCGTATCGTCAAGCGGATCGGAGTCCACGATATACGACAATCGAGTGGTACTGGTGAGCGGCAGGCCGTACCTATCGACCACGCCGACGGACAGCTCGGCCCGCCCATGAACCGGACGTACCGCGAGACTGACGGAATAGGTGTGGTCGGCGACGATGGAGAACGCGGGCTCGCCCCCGTTGTCGCCGCCTCCGTTATAGCCGAGGTTTTCCAGATATGCAGGGCCGGTTTCGGAAGGAACATCGGACGTGATGCAGGCAAGAGCCGGCTATGTGCGTGATTGGCGGGGCGGGGCAGTCGGTGGTCACCCGCTGGCCGTGAATCCCGCGTATCTCACTGCCAAGGCTGGCGGCGGAACAGTTGATGAAATCCCAGAAACGCAGGGAATCAGCCTGCGTACGCCACCGTTCGGCACCGGCCATACGCCACGTGTGATGGTCGAGATAAACTATACGTCAAAGGCTAGCGGTTGTTCACCATGTTGGCGTTCAGCCCGCCATCCGCACCATGGTTGATGTCCTCGAAGAACACGCCGTACAGTCGCCCGCTTGTGTGATGGGTGGGGCTTCCCACGCTAATCCGCACCATGGTTTCGATTGTAGAGGGAATGGAGCGGAAAGGTAAACGGAAGAGTTCGCTCACCGTTCATGTTGCGGTCAATCCAAGTCGACTGTTCGCCGGTATACAGCCGGTAACCTCGAAACAGGAATGGAAAATACGGACGACTAGGAGCGCGGCTGTGCAATCCTCGGTGGGAATACGTGAGCGCATCGACCACGTGTATCCGTCGCTGCGTCCGGCGGAGCGCGCCGTATTTAATTATATTCAGGTCATATCGAGGAGGCGGCCGACCTGACCGTCGGTCAGATGGCCGACATCGCCACGTCAATAGCCGACGGTGATTCCAGTTCATACAAGCTCGGCTTCGGCGGTTACCGTGAACTGCGGTACGTGTTGCGCAACCCGGCCGCCGAACACAAAGTGACCTTCAATCCGCTGGCCGGATTCGATCTGAATCCGTGGGATGGCGAAGATGAGATTCCCGGTAAAGCGGCCGATGGCGCGAAGGCGCTGATCGACGAGCTGCACAGTGCGTTGGACCCCAAGGCCTATCGCAAGGCGGTCGCCCTACTCGCCGAATCGGAGTTCATCGACATTTTCGGCGTGGAGAATTCGTTGACACCGGCGATGGATCTGTTCACCAAGCTCGGCTACCTGGGACTGACATGCCGTCTCAATACCGACGCTTACCTGCAGCAGATCGGTGCCGGGCACCTGCCCCACGGCGCTGTGGCCGTCGCCTTCTCCCATTCGGGCAGTTCGGCGGATACGGTCAAAGCGTTGCCGCGATTAGGCGAAGTCGCATGGCACGCGAAAACCATCGCCATAACCAATGCCATCGACGCGCCGCTAATAGCTGGAATGACGTGACGTTGCTGACGGGTCGTGATTCGCACACGATCTATGGCAATGCGATTTTCTCGCGTGTGGCCGATACCGCGCTCGTGGACATGCTGTACATGGGCGTGATTCTGTCCGGCTATGGCCGGTTCTCCACCGCGCTCGACGAATCCGGTCGCATGATTCGCGACCGCGTATTCGAGAACTGAGCTGCTGCTTTATCGCGCCTTGGGTCGTATTGCTCTGGTCGTTGCTGCTTGGGTTGTTGACGATTTGGTCGTTGTCGCCCTGGTCGCTACCGTCCTGAAGACGTATTGTGACATGAGTGGACTTAGCGTGCAGTATGACGTTCGATCTTGCCGCTCAACTCCAGCTGGTCCAAGAGCTGCGTCATCTGATCCTTGTTCAGGCCAAGCGCTTTCTGCATGGTTTTACGGCTGAGCTTCACACCGCGGAACGCGAGGAAATTGAGCGTGAACTGTTCCAACGTTTGAGGCGACGGTTCCAGCGTTGCCGTATCAAGCGGGCGGGTACTGGCCTGATCGTCACCGTCCGGGCGTTCGCCGAATCCACTGCCGAGAATCAGCGTCTGCAGTGGCGCGCAGCCGATGATGCGTGCGCCGGCCAAAGCATCTGCGGCGTTATCCGTCATGCGCTGAATCGTGGGGAATGAGTACATTTTGGCATGCTGTGCTTCGTCAGTGGTGCTGGGCGCGGCGGAAGCATCGGCATCGGTCCGATGCGAGGACGCGGCCTCGGCCGATACAGGGATAGGCAGTACCGGCTACCGCAGAAGTTAGGGCGCGCAGTTGCGGACTGACCGCGCTCTGCGCGTAGGCGTCCATAATGCGTTGAATGCCGGTACCGCAGTTCTCGCAGAGGCCCAAATCGGCGAACAATTCAGCCAAACGCGGGGTGCGTGGCTGGCATACGCCGTTGAGTAGATCGTTGATTTCCAAACCATCGGTCAGGCCGCCGAGCGACACGATTTCCAAGCGGGAATCGAAGATATTGATCAGTGTGGGGCCGGAGTACGTGTAATCGCGATGTTCCAGTGCGTTGACCAATGCTTCGCGCAGGGCTATGGCCGGGTATTGGCCGGATTCGTTGATGCCGTTCAGCAGGGCGCTGGCTTGGTCGAGCTGGCGCAGCACCGAGCCGGTGAATGTGTGACGTTCGCGAATGGCGTTTTTGCCATTGCCCTCGAAAATGGTGGCCTTGATAACGAACGGGCATTGGTTGGACAGCAGGGTGGCAAGCGACGATTCGGTGGTGCTGGTGAAGGTGTTGTTGGTGCCGGTGTTGGTGATGCTGCCGGCGGGGACATTACCGGCATCGGCAGAGACGGATGCAGCCATGTTGGTCACAACCGGGCTTTCCCAATCCTTGCCTTCACTGGCAAAACGATCCTGTGCGTATGTGAAAGTGAGCTCACCGCTATCGCCTGCGACGGTCTGGCCCGATGCGGCGTGATCTACGTTGCTCTCCGTTGTCCCCATATCGCCGATGGTACCGGTGCAAGCCGACGTTACGCCGAGGTGTTTTACACCCCTACGGCTAGACTTACACGAGTTTGGCCCCGTAGCTCAGCTGGATAGAGCATGTGACTTCTAATCTCAAGGTCGACGGTTCGAGCCCGTCCGGGGTCACGATGTAATAAGCCCTTGGTCCCTCATCGTTTGTGAGGGGCAGGGGCTTTTGAATGTTATGCCGGTCTGGGTCCGTCTAGACCTGAACTATCGACAACGAGGATTAGAGTCCGCGTGCTCATCACCACCATCGGGAACACCCTTAAGGGTGCACGTCTCCTGCATAACGGCTATACTCTGACTTGAGATGTGCTGAATAATAACCAGCTATCGCGCGTCCGCCAATGGCGACGAACGAGGGAAGAAGGCCCGTGCCACGAGCAATCATCAGTGAAACCTACGCAGGAATGCCAGCAAAGGGATGAGACGGTGGTGGCGCTTGACCATTAATCAATCTCAATTATCCCGCAAAGGTGGATCTGCAAAACCGGCGGAATCCGGCTCCGACCGTCCACGCTGCTCAACCAGTTGGCCGGCATGGAAAAACCGACGCGCGGCGGCGTGAGAATCGGCGGCGTACCCGTCAGCAAACTCGACGAGCGTGAGCTGGCGGCCTTCCGCCAGAAGCATCTTGGCTTCGTATTCCAGTCGTACAACCTGCTGCCCAATCTGACCGCGCTCGAAAACGTGGCAATGCCGCTGATGTTCCGCGGCGTGCCCAAGGAACAGCGCGAACGTGCGGCGCGTGGCGTACTCAAACGAGTCGGGCTCGGCCATCGTCTCAGCCATTACCCGCGCCAGATGTCGGGAGGCCAACAGCAGCGCGTCGGCATCGCCCGGGCGTTTGTGACCAAGCCCGAGGTGGTGTTCGCCGATGAGCCGACCGGCAACCTTGACTCTAAAACCAAAACCGAGGTCATGACGATGATCTGTGCATTCGCCCATGACTTCAACCAGACCATCGTGCTGGTCACACACGATCCGCAGATGGCTTCATACGCCGACCGCATCGTCACCTTGCTCGATGGCCGCATCACCAGCGATCGGCTCAACACCGACCTTTCCCGCCCAACTGTTCCGTCCACGCCGTCCGCCCAAAGAACCCAAGGAGTTGACCGATGAAGCACCTCTCCCACCGCACCATCGCCATCATCGTCGCGTTGCTCTCCACGCTGTCACTGGCACTTGCCGTCATCTCCCTTCCGCACCAGGCGTACGCAGTCGACGGCACAGACGGCACAAGCGGCACGAACAGTACGTCTCAGGGAAGCGACGGCGATTCCGCGCCGATCGCCGGCGGTGCCGAACATCATCGTCACCAACTTCACCTATGGCGGCGATTCCGTGGCCGCCGGCCCGATTTCAACCTCGACTTCACCTTCCAGAACATGGGTCCAGGTGGCGGTGACGAACATGGTCATCACCGTGGACGGCGGCGAGCTTCGCCATCGCGGGAGGCACGAACGTTCTACGTCGACGCGCTGTGGGCGGTTACGCCATGACGCAAAAGCGTGCCGATGCAGGCGCTCGCCTCCGCGAAAGGTGCCCAGCCCGTGACCGTGAACTTCCGATACAGAGTATGTGGACGCCAGCGCCCGCTCCTCAAAGCCAGTCCGATGTCAAAGATTTCCGTGCCGATCAGTCAGCCTGACCGGTTCGAAATCAGTGATCCCGTAGTGCCCGACCAGGTGATCGCCGGTCAGGAAAACACGGTCACGATGGAATATGTGAACAAGGGCAAAGGCGATATCGCCAACGTCGAGGCCACGATGGAGGGCGAAGGTTTCGATGCCACGATGAAAACCCAGTACGTGGGCAATGTGGCTTCCGGCACCACCGGCACGATTGGTTACGCCTTCACACCGCACGCGTCAGGCGAGCTGAAGACCACGCTCAAAGTCACGTACGAGGATTCCGACGGACAGACCAAGACCAAGGAATTCCCGCTCACCATACCCGTAACCGATATGCAGCCGATGGATGATTCCGGCATGGCCGATCCGAACATGGACCAGAACGCCAATCAGGGATTGCCGGTGCTGGTGTATGTGGTCATCGTCGTGATCGCCGTGGTCATTATCGTGGTGATTGTGCTGCTGGTGCGTCGCCGGCGCAAGCAGAAGGCCAAGAAGAACGATATTGATGAGGACTGGGATGATTGGTCCGAAGGCAAGGATGATAAGACCGATACCGGCGTGACGGATGGTGCTGCGGCAGACACCGCTCCTATCACACCAGTTACCCCAGCCTCATCAGTCGCACCAGCCGGCTCATCCCACAAGGCCTGAAAGGCCCGACCATGCGATTCGGCGACATACTGCGGCTCTGCAGACAAAACCTATGGCGGCGTAAATCCCGTACGATTCTGACCGTGCTGGGCGTTATCGTCGGCTGCTGCTCGATTGTGCTCATGGTCTCTTTGGGCCAAGGCATTAACGAGCAGAACGAGAAGATGCTCAAATCGATGGGCGATCTGTCCATCGTCACCGTGTACACCAACGGTTATGCCGGTCCGATGGACGATGGCGGCTCGTCCAAGATGGGCGATACCAAGCTCGACGACAAGGCCGTGGAATCCTTCCGCGCGATGAGCGGCGTATCCGGCGTGACGCCGATGATGAACTTCCCTTATAACGTGACGGCCAGAGCCGGCGCGGGCGGCCGTTACCTCTACGATTACGTGCAGATCATGGGCATCGACATGACCCAGTTCGACCAGATGGGCTACAAGCTCGTCGGCGGCGAGAAGCCGGTCAAAAAGGATCAGGTGCTTGCCGGCGAATGGTTCGCCTATGGTTTCATGGACACCCTGAAGAACGGCGAACAACGCACCAGCACACGCGGCGGTCAGTATTCCTCATGCACGTTTGACCAGACCACCGGCCAGTGCGAGGAAGACCAGGACGAGGATCCGTTCTTCGATCCGCTCGCCACGCAAATCAGTCTGACCACCGGCACCAATTATCAGGGCGACCAGTACACCATGAACATGTACGGCGGCGGTGGCGGCACAGGCGGTGCGGGTGGCAACACCGCGGGTCAGTCGGAAAACGTCACCTTTGATGTGCGGGCTTCCGGCATTGTGGCGGGCGACTACAACAAAGGCTATGCCACCTCCGACGGTCTGGTCATGGATTTGCAGGCGTTGAAGGAACTGGCCGCCAAAGTCGATCCAGCCGCCGCCAAAAAAGCCACCGCCTATAATCAGGTGCTGGTCAAGGCCGCCGACCTCAAGTCCGTGCCCGAAGTCGAATCACAGATCAAAGCGTTGGGCTACGAGACCTCCTCCTATGAAGACATGCGTAAGTCGTTGGAAGAACAGTCGCGCGCGATTCAGCTGATTCTGGGCGGTATCGGTGCGGTTTCGCTGTTGGTTGCGGCCATCGGCATCGCCAACACAATGGTTATGTCCGTAACCGAGCGCACGCGCGAGATCGGCATTATGAAGGCGCTTGGCTGCTACGTTCGTGACATTCGCGTCATGTTTCTTGCGGAGGCCGGCGCGATCGGATTCTTCGGCGGATTGGTCGGCTGCGTGCTGAGCGGACTGATATCGCTGGGCATCAACGTTGTCGGCGCGTTGTATGCGGGCGGCATGAGCGGCGGCATGTCTGGCGGTATGGTCAGCGGTGCAGGCGGGGGCTCCGGCGACGGTACCGGTGGCGGAACATCTATCTGGACCATACTCTGGCAGGCGATAGTTGGTGGCGAGAATGTGACCCGTTATTCGGTGATTCCGTGGTGGCTGTTCCTGTTCGTCGTACTGTTTTCCACGCTGATCGGCTTGCTGTTCGGCTTCGGCCCGGCCAATAAAGCCGTTAAAATCCCGGCCCTAGACGCCATCAAAAACAACGAGTGATCGCCTCTGTCACCTGCTCCACCGTTAGTCCATAACGTTCGTTCAGTTCGCCCAGCGGCACGCGGTCGGTAAATTCCTTGGCTGCGCCGAAGTTCAGCACATGAGGATTACGGCTGCCGTCCGAGACATGATGATTCGCATAATATGCGGTCACTTTCTCGCCCCAGCCGCCTTCAAGCTGCCCGTCTTCAAGGGTGATGACCTGCTGGTGGCCATCACGCAACGACTCCAGTACGTCTGAATCCAGCGACGTGCACTGGCGCGGGTCGATAACCGTTGCCGTGATGCCATAATCGGCAGACAATGCGGCGGCCGTCTGCTCCGCCAACGGATACGCATTGCCCAGTCCGATAATCGCGACGTGCGAGCCCGTCTGATTGACCCGCCAATCCAGCATGTGACGCACACCGGCACGCTGAGCCGTTACGCTAACGGTCCCGCGGACTGTTGCGGCAGATATGCCCCCGCTGGCGGAGCTGACGGAGACTGGCAGCGAAGGTTGACGGGGCGGTCAGCGATCTGCCCACCCGTCACCGGCAGCAGCGTCGCATCCCGTTCCGCCGTCAGAATCGCCTCGCCCGGCACTCGAATCACCACCGGACCAGCAGGGGCGTCCGCCGAACCGGCCGGCGCGGTAGCCCATGCCAGATCAGCTAGATAGTCGCGAGCCGAAGTCGGCACCAGCATCGTAGCCCCTGGAATATTGGAGAACATCGTCACGTCATACGCGCCGGAATGCGTATTGTCCGAACCGGACAAGCCGCCCAGAAAATCAAGTACCGTGACTCGCGAACGGTTCAGGCTCATCTCCTGGAAGAACTGGTCGTAGGCGCGCTGGAAGAAGGACGCCGTGGTGGCCACCACCGGCGTGCCACCCGCCCGTGCGATGCCGGCAGCGTACGCCACGGCATGCGATTCGGTGATGCCCGTGTCTACATAATGTGCGCCCGCGCGCTCTCGGAACTCATGGGTGATGCCGTTCGAGCCCGGCGTGGCGGGGGAGATGACCACGAGTCCTGGCTCGGCGGCGAAACGCGGTTCGAGCGCGGCCATCGCCATTTTGCCGTAATGCTTGCGCGGATCGTCCGGCTTGCCGATTGCGGCATCCGGATTCTGCCAATGCGAGGCCTCGCACTGGCCTTCATGTGGTTCATGGTCGGACAGGTTGCAGTGATCCGAATGCCACGGTTCGCTGTGCAGCACGTTGCTCGTGGGGCGCACGCCGGTGTCGGAGACTGCCGGATCCAGCTCATGGACGTTACCGGCCGAGGCCGAGGATGCGCCGGCCACGTGACCGGCGCCGTCATATCCCGCGCCCTTCAGCGTATGAATATGGACCACCACCGGATGATCGATATCGCGCACTTCCTCGAAAGCTGCGACCAGCGCGGAAACATCGTTGCCGGCCTCCACATACCGATAATCCAAGCCAAACGCGTTGAACAGATTCGGCTGGGCGGTGCCACCGGACGCGCGCAGGCGGGCGAGCGGACCGTACATGCCACCGAAATCGCCGGCAATCGACATCTCATTGTCGTTGAACACAATGATGAGATTGCCGCCCTGCTCAGCCGCGTTGTTCAGTCCTTCAAACGCCACGCCCGAACTCAGCGAACCATCGCCGATCACGGCGATCACATTGCCGATGCCGCTGTTCGGGCCTTCCATATCGCGGGTTTTCGCCAAACCGCAAGCCAATGAAATCGAGGTACCGGTGTGACCGAGCACGAACTGGTCGTGTTTGCTTTCGTCCGGATTGGTGAAGCCGGTCACCTCGCTGAAACGGTCCGGGTCCAGATAGGCGGCGGCGCGGCCCGTGAGCATTTTATGCACGTAGCTTTGGTGGGATACATCGAACACGATGCGGTCACGCGGCGAATCGAATACGCGGTGCAGGGCCACCGTGGCCTCCACCATGCCCAGATTGGAGCCGATATGACCGCCGTGTTGGTGGCCATATGCCAGCAGCGTGGTGCGAATCTCACGGCAGAGTTCGGCGAGCTCGTTGGGGGCAAGGGCCTTGACATCGGCCGGGCTGGCAATGCGGCTCAGCAGATGGGAGTCGTCGCCATGGGAAGGGGTAATGCTCGGGGGTATGTCGTGAAGGCGTGCGGTCCTCTCGGCAGCGCCGGAGACGGCGAAGGAATCGCTTGAATCAAATCCGTTTCCTGACGCGCTGCGCATACCCTCGAATCTCCCTTCGCTAGTCTTTCCGAAGTTGAATGCTAACGCCCGGCATTGTCCGAGGTCCACATGACGAAGCAATGCCCCCAACATCTCCGTAAATGGGTGATTCGTTCGCTGCGCGATGTGGGACAATGAATGCGGTAATTCCTTTTGATACCAAGGAGCGCGCAATGAAGGCCGTATACGCATCCACCGTCAACCATGCCGATCCGCTTGCCGCGTTGGCAGTGGGCGAGCAGCCCGAACCCCAGGCCCGCCCGTTCTGGTCGACCGTTTCGGTGCGCGCGGTGACCGTAAACCATCACGACGTCTGGTCGCTACAGGGTGTGGGTCTCGCCGCCGAACAGACGCCGATGATCCTGGGCACCGATGCCGTGGGCATTCTGGACGAGGACATCCCCGGCAAGCATGGGCTCAAGGCCGGCAGCGAAGTGGTGCTGTACACGTTCGTCGGCACCGATGGCGCGGGCGTGGCCCCGGGCGAGCGCCGCACGATCCTCTCCGAGAAATACCCCGGCACGATGGCCGAGAAGACTTCCGTGCCGTCCGCCAACGTGTTCGCCAAGCCCGCAAGCCTCACCACGGCTGAGGCGGCCGCACTCGGCACCAGCTGGCTGACCGCCTACTCGCTGTTGTTCGATGCCGCCGGCATCAAGCCGGGCGACTCCGTGCTCATTCAGGGCGCGGGCGGCGGCGTGTCCACTGCGGCCATCCAGCTCGCCCATGCCGCCGGTCTGGAGGTGTTCGTCACCTCGCGCGACGCGGACAAGCGCGCCAAAGCGCTGAAACTTGGCGCGAACGCCGCGCTGGAGACCGGTGCGCGGTTGCCGCGCAAGGTCGATGCGGTGATCGAGTCCGTGGGGGCGGCCACATGGGGCCATTCGGTGCGGTCGGTGCGTCCCGGCGGCACCATCGCCATCTGCGGCGCCACCACCGGCGACCAGCCCGGTGCGGAGCTCACGCGACTGTTCTTCCAGGACATTCGCGTGCAGGGCTGCACCATGGGTTCGCGCGAGGATTTCGCACGATTGCTGCGCTTCGTGGAGCACGCCGACCTGCATCCGGTGATCGATTCCGTGGTCAGCGGGTTGGACGCCGCCCCCGAGGCGTTCGCCAGAATGATCGCCGGCGACATGTTCGGCAAGATCGTTATTGAGCTGTAAGCCTCACAGAATTATGTATTGAGAACGATTCGCTGCGTGGCTTAACTCCGCTATCAGGAGTACAGTGGGCCTTATTCTCAATAACTAGGGAGTAAATGATAATGGCAAATGAATCCAAGCCCGAAGTCGCAGTGGTCATGGGATCGGCCAGCGACTGGGAGACCATGAAGCGCGCCTGCGATATTCTCGACCAGTTCGGCGTCGCCTACCACAAGCAGGTCATCTCCGCGCACCGCACGCCCGAGCTCATGGCCGAGTTCGCGCACAACGCCCGCGCCAATGGCCTGAAGGTCATTATCGCCGGTGCCGGCGGTGCCGCCCACCTGCCGGGCATGATCGCCGCGCAGACCACACTGCCCGTGATCGGCGTGCCCGTGCGCTCCCACGCCCTGTCCGGCTGGGATTCGCTGCTGTCCATCGTGCAGATGCCCGGCGGCATTCCGGTGGCCACCACCGCCGTCGGCAACTCCGGTGCCACCAACGCCGGCCTGCTCGCCGTGCAGATGCTCTCCGCCTTCGAGCCCGAACTGGCCGACAAGCTTGAGGATTACCGTAACGAACTGAAGGAAAAGGTGGCCGAATCCAATGCCCAGCTTGTCTGAAGAAACGGGCGGCCGCGTCTCCATGCTGATGCCGGGCTCGACCATCGGCATCATCGGCGGCGGCCAGCTCGGCCGCATGATGGCTCTGTCCGCCCGCTACATGGGCTTCCGCGTCGGCGTGCTTGACCCAACGCCGAACTGCCCGACCGGTCAGGTGGCCGACTTCCAGATCACCGCCGAGTACGATGACAAAACCGCCATCCATGATCTGGCCGTGCAGTCCGACGTGCTCACCTACGAGTTCGAGAACGTGGACGCCGGCGCCATCGACGAGGTGCGCGGCATCACCGCCACCCCGCAGGGCACCGACTTGCTGCGCGTGACCCAGCACCGCGTGCGCGAGAAGCAGTTCATCAACGACCACGGCACCGCCACCGCACCGTGGCGCGCTGTCAACAACTTCGATGAGCTTGACGCCGCATTGGGTGATATTCATTATCCGGCCGTGCTGAAGACCGTGTCCGGCGGCTACGACGGCCACGGTCAGCTCGTGCTGCGTTCCGACGCCGACTTGGAGAAGATCCGCTCCCGCTCCGACCGTGGTGGTGGCTTCCCGCCGAGCATCCTGGAAGGCTTCGTCGACTTCGCATTCGAGGCTTCGATTCTGGTCTCCGGCAACGGCAAGGACTTCGTCACCTTCCCGATTGTGCGTAACGAGCACCGCAACAACATCCTGCATATGACCATCGCCCCCGCCGATGTGTCCGAACATGTGGCTCGCGAAGCGCATGAACTGGCGATTCGCTTGGCCAAGGGCTTCGAACTGGCTGGCACGCTGGCCATCGAACTGTTCATCACCAAGGACGATCGGGTCATCGTCAACGAGCTCGCCCCGCGCCCGCACAACTCCGGCCACTACACCATCGAGGCCTGCTCGATGGACCAGTTCGACGCCCACATCCGCGGCATCGCCGGCTGGCCCATGCCCAAGCCCAAGCTGCTCTCGCCGGCCGTGATGGTCAACGTACTCGGCCAGCATGTGGAACCGACGCGCGCGCTGATCGCCACCCACCCGGAGTGGAACGTGCACGACTACGGCAAGGCCGAAGTGCGCCACGACCGCAAGATGGGCCACATCACCGTGCTCACCGACGACCCGGCCAAGACGGTCGCTGACCTTGAGGCCACCGGCTGCTGGGACGACCTGAAAAAGAAGGCGTGACCTTACCGATGGTTGAACATATCGAACGCCAGACCAAGCAGAAGGACGCGATTCGCGCCGCCTTGGCCGACTGCGAGGAGTTCATCTCCGCCCAGGACCTGCACCGCAGGCTGGAGGACGAAGGCTCGAAAATCGGCTTGGCCACCGTATACCGCCAGCTCAACGCCTTGGCCGATACCGGTGCCGCCGACACGATCCGCCTGGATGGCCAGCAGCTGTTCCGCCTATGCGGCGACGACGGACATCACCACCACTTGGTGTGCAGGCGGTGCGGCAAAACCGTGGAAATCGACCCGCCCAGCGAGGCTTGGCTGCGCAAAGTGGCCGACGGCCACGGCTTCACCGTTGAATCCCACACCTTGGAGGTCTTCGGACTGTGCTCTGATTGCCAAAAGGAGCAGAAAGCGCAGAAGGTTCAGAAAGCAGTGAGCGAATAACAAATGGGATCGGCTTCAAAGCCGATCCCATTTGTTATTCCGCTGCTATTCCACTGACTTCAGCGCGCCGAGCATGTCGACCGTCTTCAACCGCCGGTAGACCAGCACGCCGAGTCCGCCGAGCACCTTGATGGTCGGCAGTTCGCGGATACGTTCGGAGACGTTGAGATTCGTCAGATTGTAGAGGATCACCACGGCCAGCAGCTCAGCCGCGAGAATCAGCACTTCCATGATCTGATCCGGCAAGTCGACGATTGTGGCCACCTGTTTCTTCGAAGTCGTGTTCTGCACAATGCCCTTCGCGCCGTCCAACTTTATGAGCTTGGCGCTACGCGACTCCACATTGGAGGTCTCATGGTTCTTGAGCCTCACCATATAGGCGTTCGACTGGTACTGTTCGCCGAACACGTGCTTATAGCCACCCGAAGTCATGAACATGAAATGCCCGATATGCATTTCGGTGATGCCGTCCACGCGCACCTTGCGCTCGGTACCGCTCGAATCGGTGACGGTAATCGTGTCGCCTACCTTGGCGTCCATCATCCCCGCCATACGTTCGGAGATGATCGCACCACGGTCGGTGAGCACCTGCGGCTTGTGCCCGGTGCGCGAACGCAGGGTGATGTAGTCGCCGAAATTGTAGGCGTCATCAGTGGCGATCAGGGTAATCGACTGTTTGTCGTTCTCTTACCGGC
>SCPN01000830.1_pt1 | contig 83383 bp, 98 predicted proteins | sample 6106831 | NCBI WGS metagenome assembly SCPN01 (sample SAMN10720447, study PRJNA508395) | human gut metagenome | isolation source: Participant 1, 0 month
AATATCTACAGGGTTTGCAACGATAAGTGAATTCCTGTGAAATTTCTATTTGCAATCCTCCGGAATGATGCTCTTGAATATTGCAACATTTTTATTTACCAGATCAAGTCTTGTCTCGCCCGGTTTTGGCCTGCACCTGAAACAATAATGATAGCAGCATCTGCCACATCATCATAACCACCTGCATATATCTTCATAGGTCTGGCAAAGGAATACCGTGGCTTATCCATCGCCTCTCCCTCAGCCTTGTCCTTATCAGCGTCAATGAGAACTATCTCAGAAAAAAGTCCGCTCTGCATAAGTGCAAAAACTGATGCCGAACCAACGAATCCACATCCGATCATGACAGCCTTTCTTGGGTTTGTCTTAACAACTGCGCTAGTTTTATTGCTCATGTACGTTCCTCTCTTTCTTAAACTATAATTCAAATAGTTGCTTTTTATTATAACTATTCATCCCAAACACAAATTCTCAATATCTGCTTTGTTATCAGTAGTTCTGAATAATTATCTTTTATTTATATTATACCCGCATTGTACATATAATCCGTTGTAAAAACAACAAATTACTTGATAAAATACAATCAATAGCCCATTGTCCCCATTTTTATACAATTTTAATGCAGATTTTCACACAAAAAGTGCAATACTAAAAAGCAAACCGGACCAATACAGCTGAATGAATTGTCATTTAGCATATTGATCCGGTTATATTAAAATGCTGTATCCGCTTATTTTGTGCTTGAATTTCTGTACTCAAGCGGTGTCATTCCATACAGCTTCTTGAACTGTCTGTTAAAATGCTCCACGTTCTGATATCCTGCCTCGATTGCGATATTCTCAACAGTTGTGATGCTGTTTCTCAGCAGTGTACGTGCCTTCTTCATCTTGGCATTGGTGACCAGCTCCCCGAAAGTCTTGCCTGACTTCTCCTTTATGTACTTGGAGATATACGGCTCTGTCAGGTTGAACTGTGCAGCCATGTCTGCAAGCGATACTGTCTTGTAGTTGGCCTGAATGAAGTTGAGCATGGCAATATAGCGCTCATCCTTCACGTGACTGTCAGCCTTGGTGGCAAGGTAATGGTTTACCGCAACAACAAGCGCTCCGATTGATGCCTTGATGATATCCTCATCCACACCTGCGCCCCAGAACATGCTGCCGTCAACTGTGATACCCACATATGCCATAGCCTTTGATGAAGATCCGTGTGAAAGCGAATGCTCCTCGTATACAGTGAGCTCAAAGCTGATGTCAAAATACTGCTTAATTATATTGCTGACTGCATCGAGACGGCCGTTTCCATTGGCATCTACCTTTCTGGTGCTGTCATTGTGTAAAATAACCGCCTCTGCGAAAATGCCGTTTACCTGCTTAAAGTGGCACTCCGGTATAGTGAAATATGGATGAAAATCCACATAATTGTCTGTAAAGATACTGTGTGTACCTCAGGTGAAAGCTCCTTGTGCTCCTCGTCCGATACCTGCTTGACCATGTATCCGACCTGCTCTCTCATCTGCTGTGGCACATTGATACCGAAGCTCTGCTTAAGGATATATGCCACTCCGCCCTTTCCTGACTGGCTGTTGATACGGATAACATCAGCCTCGTATGTCCTGCCGACATCCTTTGGATCTATAGGCAGATATGGAACCGTCCACTTATCAAGCTTCTTTTCCTCTCTCCATGCCATGCCCTTTGAGATAGCATCCTGATGTGAGCCTGAAAAAGCAGAAAAAACAAGGTCTCCCGCATATGGCTGTCTCTCGCCTACCTTCATTCTGGTAAATGTCTCATACTTCTCCCTGATCTCAGGCAGATTTGAAAAATCAAGCTGTGGATCCACTCCGTGTGAGTAAAGATTCATGGCAAGTGTCACGATATCTACATTTCCTGTTCTCTCACCGTTTCCAAACAGCGTACCCTCTATCTCCTCAGCTCCTGCAAGCACACAAGCTCTGATGTGGCAACACCGCAGCCTCTGTCATTATGAGGATGTAAGCAAAGCACTACTCCGTCTCTGTACTTGAGGTGCTTGTTTATATACTCTATCTGTGTGGCAAAAACATGTGGCATAGCATTCTCTACTGTGGTAGGGATATTGATGATGGCCTTATTATCAGCCTTTGGCTGCCATACATCAAGCACAGCGTTGCACACATCAACCGCATAATCCACCTCAGTGCCCGAAAAGCTCTCCGGTGAATACTGGAAACGGAAATTACCGTCAGTCTCTGCTGCAAGGTCTCTCAGTAAAATAGCTCCGTCAACTGCAAGCTGCTTTATCTCTTCCTTTGACTTCTTAAACACCTGCTCTCGCTGTGCAACAGATGTGGAATTGTACAGATGTACAACTGCTCTCGGTGCTCCCTCAAGTGCCTTGAAGGTCTTCTTGATGATATGCTCTCTGGCCTGTGTCAGCACATGTATAGTGACATCATCAGGAATCATATCCCTCTCAATAAGAGCTCTCGTGAAATTGAACTCTGTCTCAGAGGCTGCCGGGAAACCTACCTCGATTTCCTTAAAACCTATATCTACAAGCATCTTAAAGAAGTCAAGCTTCTCCTCAAGACTCATCGGCTCGATCAGAGCCTGGTTGCCATCACGTAAATCAACCGAACACCACAGTGGTGCTTTATCTATATAATCCTTCTTAACCCAGTCATAAGTGCATTCAGGAGGCAGAAAATAACTGCGCTCGTATTTTTCATATCCTTTCATCTTAAAACCTCTTTTCGTTTGAACTGATATAATTGTAACACATAAGCGCAGTTATTGGAATGATTATATTTAATCACTTTGATTGATGTAATTTAATTTTTATAAAAATATAATCAACTTTATTGATTTTGATTATTCTAATCAGATATGTAGGCTAAAATATCCGGCTAATCCTCTCTCTTATTACCCCAGAAAAACAATGCAACTGTTCCCGGACCTGTGTGGCTTCCTATAGTCGTACCGATATCATTTATCTCTACTTTTCCCTTCATCTTAGGGAAGGCAGCCTCTATCAGATCAGCTACGGCTTTAGCATCCTCATAGCATGCAGAATTTGATATATAGACCTTATCCGAATAATCGGCACCGTCCTTGCAGAGTGCCTGCATCTTCACAAGCATCTCCTTTATTGCCTTCTTTTTGGTGCGGATTTTCTCACGCACAATAAGCTTTCCCTCATTGCTCACATTCATGAAAGGACAGATATTAAGCACATTTCCCACGAATCCCGCGGTCTTTGAGATACGGCCGCCCCTGATAAAAAATGTAAGGTCTGATGAGAAGAACCAGTGATTCACCTCAAGTCTGTGCTCCATGGTCCAATCAGCCAGTGTATCAATATCCATGCCGCTATCCCTAAGGTCAGCGAGCTTATCCATCAAAAGACCAAAGCCTGACGATGCTGCCAGCGAATCAATCACATATATCTTTCTGTCAGGGTATTCCTCCTTAAGAGCCTCCTTTGCAAGCCTCGCCGAGTTGACTGTACCTGATATACCTGAGCTTAGTGTACAGTGAAGCACATCATATCCCTCATCCAGAAACTGCCTGAAGTACTCCATGTACTCCTCCTGATTGATCTGCGAGGTCTTTGTCATGGCACCTGCCTCCATTGCCTTGTAGAAATCCGGCAGTGGCATGGACTGTCCTAAATCATCCATATACTCTTTACCGTCAAGCTCATAGTGAAAGCATGCGTACTTAATATTTCTCTCGAGCATATGCTCCCTGGTAAGATCTGCTGTTGAACAGCAGCTAATCACATAATTTGACATATTATTTTCCTTTACCTTTTGACCTTTTATCATTATATGTAGTCAGATACATATGGTATCTCATGATATAAAATATCGTCAAGCTTTGCAACAGCATCATACGTAGCCTGTATTTTGCCCATCTGCAAAAGCTTCTCAGCACTCTTGTAGCCTAAAAGCAGTGTGGTAAACGTGCCAATAGACATGCTTAGGTGATGCTGTGGCTTTTTGTCGGTGAGAGCACAGTGCCCTTTCTCAAAATCAATGACAAATGTGCCATTGTTCCACGGCAGAAGCTCATCTTCTATCTCGAAGCTAAAGCAGCCGCCCGGGCCATCCGGGTCACAGTTATACTGTGATATAAACTGCGCCACGTCGATGATTCTGCCCATGGCGTATGGTCTTATTGTCTCCTTTATATCACTGTCATCGAGCTCAAAAGCGATTGGCTCGCTGTAATAGTTGTTGCCTCTGACCTCATCAATCATGGAATCGTGCGCATGAATGTACTCCCACAGACCAAGCTGCGCCTCACGGTTTAAGTAGATGAGCTCCTTGATGTGCATGACATCGGAGCTGATAAGATACACCATATAGCCACACGGTTCATCATCCTCGTTATAGTAGATGGCGACCATCGTATCGTCCTCATCCCAGCGGAAGTACTCCTCCCAAGCCAGATTGTTTCTGTACAGACAGCCGTGAGTCTTCGCGGCAAAGTGAGTATGAAGCTTCTTAAACTGCTCGTCATCCCACTGCACACGGCGCACATAGCCCGGCTCCTTAAGCTTTGTAGGAATCTGTCTGTCCTTTATCACATATGTCATCTTGTTTGAGATAATCTCCCAGCCAAGCCCTCTGTAAAGAGGTATGGAGATATGGATACAAAGGACAAACGACTTGTTGCTATCTCGCATCCTCGTAAGACTCTTTCTCATAAGCTTTTTCATGAGACCATGGCCTGTGTACTCAGGATACGTGCACACACTTGTGACAAAGCCTACCTCGTAGCGCTCACCATATATATTCATATCGAGCGGATATACAGCAAACTGAGCCACAAGCTCCTCTTTTTTGTCTATGATATTGAAACAGCCAAGCACATCAGCTCTCTCAAGCACCGGAAACTTCGACTGCTTGATTTCATCATCCTTCCAACCGGTCTCGGCAAGATCTGCCTCTGTTACCTGAAAAGCATAACGAAGCAGTGCATTGTATTCCTCCGCATCATCCTTTGTCAGTACTCTTATCTTAAATTCATCTGATTTAAAAGAATGCATAGTGTCCTTTCTCCTGTCTTTACTGTATACATCAGATCGTCCGCCTTTTTAATGAGCTCGGTAATCTGACTCTCACTGGTAACATTTCTCTCATATGAAATGCCGATGGAGCAGGTGATATTCTTCTCCTCATTAAACTCAACGTCATGGTTGAGATATTTCTTTATCTGGCTGCTGAAGCCATCCGCCTCTGCAATCCTCGCATAGATATCCTTTGCAATATTCTCAAGCTCGTATCTGGCGCATGACTCAATGACTATGATGAACTCATCACCGCCATATCTGCTCACAAAGCCTCTGTCCTTAGCTACTTCCCTGAACACAAAGGCCATCTCCTTAAGTATCAAATCTCCCACATCATGACCATACGTATCATTATAATGCTTGAAGTTGTCCAGGTCAATAAACATAAGCCCCACATCCATTCCACCGGATGTAACACTTATGCGCTTTTCAAGCTTTTCAATCTCCTGATACATACCTGCTCTGTTATAGATACCGGTAAGCATGTCAGTGACAGCTGCCTGCTTCAGCCTCTTGTTCATCTCATTGGCCTTCTCATTTGCCTCAATACGGGCAATGGAATACTCAAGCTCTCTGAATAACAGCTTGAAAATGCTCAGATCATCCTCATTGAGCATGTATCGCTCGATTGAGCCATGCCAGTTGTCCTTCATGCGCACATATGCTATGAGTACACTTGAAAGTGCATCATTCTTGATAAAAGGCACTGCGACAAATGAGCATACATCATCCACGCCGAAATACGAGATGACATTTTCATACTCGTAGAAGCCCTCTGCAATCTTTGATGTGGCAATGCCCTCCGGATAGTCTATCATGATATCACATATGCCCTTTATAACCTCATCTGTCATATCACAGCCCGTATCATTATAAAGCACCTGTGGCTCCTTCGCGTGCAGATCTATGATCAGCGCACAGTCAAGACTGAAATGATTGATGAAATTGCTCATGGCATTTTCAATCATGGTGTCCTTCTTCTGGTCATTGACATCGATAATGGTCTGCCATATGGAAATAAACTCCATCTGACGCTTTGAGCCCTGATAATCCTTTTCGAGCCCATGCTGCTTTACAAGCATATTAATCTGCCGCTCATTGATATGGCCATCACTCAGTGACTCTAGGTTGATATTTTTTAACATGTCAAGCGGAGCTGCCTCTGCTATTTCATGCATCCTTTTATTGTGTGCCTCTAAAAGTATTCTCTCATGCTCTATAAGCTCATTTTTGCCGAGCAGCTCAAACAGCTTCATCCTGCTTTCCCTGTATATCGAATATGCAAAAAATTCGTTTCCCTCCGCATTAACGAGATATCTCTCCGCATCCTCAAAACGTAAAAAGGCTTCTTCCTTTTCACCATCGTGCCACAAGAGCATGGCTGATGCAAAGGAGTAAAGGAACATCTCATCATCGCATCTGGAATAGTCATGGACTGCCTCAGTTCTTGTGGTGTCAATTACTCTGTAGATGACATAATTAAGAAACTGCTTGCAGCTGAGCAGATAGCGCTCACAGCTGAATCTGTCACCCGAAAATATAGATGCAAGCGCAAGAAGCGCATATACCTTACTCGTGTTGCACACTCTTAAGCTGTTTAGACGAAGCTTTATAATAGTCTTCATGGCAACTAAAAGTGCATGGACAGCCTCCTTATAATTGCCCTGCATGATATAGTTAAGAGACTTGTTATAATACACCTCAGCTATATCCTCCGGCATCTTCAGGTAATATAACATATTGATTGCAGCATTGTAATAATTGTCAACCAGCTCATTTTTACCCATGGCACTTAAATTGTAGCCTATAGACGTAAGCACTCTCGCAACATATATATTGCCGTGCCCCTTCATGAACTCGTATGTACGGATAACATATAAAAAGGCTATCTCATTGAGACCGCTTGTGCTGGCAAGCATAATAGTCTTCTGATATGCATCATACACAAGCTGCTCATTTCCTATCTCCTTCGCAAGCTCAAGCCCCTTCGTAAAATGCTTTAGTAATGATTCATCATAAAAGGACTGCTTCACCACATCCCGGCTATTGTCGTATGCGTAAATATATATATGTGCCAAATGATTCCTGTAGCCGTGCTTTATGAGCTTTTCTATAATTTCATCACTGACAGGTATATCCTGTACACAGAAGAATATATTGTACCAGCCTGACATCTTTATCATGACTGACAAAAGCTCTGCCTTAAATATCAGTGTGTCATCCTCTGCCAAAACTGCATAGTCATAGGCACTCTTTGCACTGTTTCCGGCCTTCTCAAGCTTGCCCTGATACATATAGCAGGTGCCCTTCATGAAATAATACAGCGAAAGATAATGCTCACTGTCATTTTCCGGTATCAGCGCCTTGTATTCATTCGTGAGCTCAATCGCTTTGGACATCTCTCCAAGTAAAACAGACGTCCTTGCATATACCATATAAAAGCGGCGCAGGCTTTTCTCATCAATCCATGCATCCTCAAACTTAAGCTTATGCTCTATAATGCGGCAGCCTCTCCTTGCCTGCTCAAAATCCAGAAACTCCATGATGATGGCTGGGATGCTTCTGCTCAAGTAAATTACAGCTCATATCATCAGTTTCATTTTTAAGCGGTCCGGCACTGCCTATATAGTATATGGCGCTCCTGTCCTCAAGCGACTCAACTATACGATCCCACACCTCAACAGTACTGTCAGTACCCTTGACTATGGCATTGACACCTAACACGATACCGATATTGGCGCATGGATTGTCAATCAGATACTTGATGGTCTCAATTGAACTCTTAGACGCCATCTGGAATCTGTTTATCACAATCATCAAAGGCTTCACCTCAGAAAGCTTCTTGAGCATGTCAGCTATGGCCATCGTCATGCGTCTCTGCTCATATGCCACCTCATTTAACAGCACTGTCTCCTCTCTGAAGCACTCACCTGTCTCATAATAGCTGTTTAACACCTGTCTGTGCAGATAGTACACACCGCACTCCTTCTGGAAATCATCAAAGCTTCCGCCTATAAAGCGCCTGTGCATATTGCATATGATGTCCAAAAATGGCTCATAAGCTCCGACCAGCGTATTGTAAGAGAACTCACTGTATGCAAAAAAGACGTTATCCTCATTGCTTTGATAACGTCTTATAACCTCAAGATTTTCAATCGAAAAATCATTGCTATAATTCGCCATTACGATATTTCGAGTCTCTTTTCCTATGCGATTGTAAATCTGCTCGATTACCCCGCTATAATACTTCTCTATCATCTAATTACCCCATCATGTTCCAAAGCCGACACAGTGTATATCAATCCTCCTGTAATCAGGCTTTTCCGAAATAATCCTAAAACCATAGTAGACCAAAACTCCTAAAAAGTCAATCTTTTGACTCAATAATGATAAATTTTCCTCTATGGATATCAATCAGTGCATGATCATCGACTATTTCATTGGATATGCCAAGCGATGTAAACCTGTCAAAGGAATAATCAGTAACAGGATACTTAAAGCCCTTAAGGCTTACCTCATTGTCGTCTGTCAGTGCTATAAGAGATACAAACCTGCCATACTGTGCTGATTTTTCAATGGTTACCGGCTTATCTGCCATCCTTATGCGGTTGTTTGTATCGATAATGCTGATATCAGTTCCACTTTCCAGGCCTATTCCCAAAAGTGAAATATTTCCAAGCACATGGTCTATTCTGCTGCCTGTTGCTCCAAGCAGCACTATGCTTCGTGCTCCCTCGCTTATTGCCAGTCTTATGGCATACTCTGTATCGGTATCATCCTTTATGGGATTGAGCCTGCGTATCTCAGTCTGTCCCTTTCTCTCAAAATACTCCAATGCATTTGTCGTAGTCGAATCGAAATCACCTACAATTATATCAGGTGTGACACCGTTTTCGTACAGAAAATCCATTCCGCTGTCAGCCGCAATGATAGCATCTATTCCGTCAGTCTTTATCTCGTTTAAGCCAAATTCCTTATCTATTTTTCCACCACATACAATCAAATACCGCATTTTATCCACCCTCTCCTTAATAACATATCCACATTTGCTTAAGCCCCGGAAGCATTTCCGTTTTAACCTGCATCTGTTACATCATGATATTCAGAAAACCCTTTACATTTTCTTCTATATCTCCGCTAAACACCGCACTTCCCGCAACAATGATATTGGCTCCTGCCGCAAGCAGTGTCTCAACATTCTCCAGATTGACACCACCGTCCACCTCTATATCAGCCTTGTTTGCGGTTTTCTCAAGAAGCGCCTTTAGGTCGCGCACCTTGTCTACAGTGTACGGAATAAGCTTTTGTCCTCCAAAGCCCGGATTTACCGTCATGATAAGCACCATATCCACCTTAGGGAGCACATACTCTATAGCAGAAAGCGGAGTAGCCGGATTTAATGCTACACCTGCCAGTATGCCCTTTTCCTTTATTGCCTCGATTGTTCTGTCAAGATGCTTGCATGCCTCCGCATGGACTGTGATGATGTCAGCGCCTGCCGCCGCAAAATCATCTATGTATCTGACCGGCTCATCTATCATCAGATGCACATCAAACATGCGCTCTGTGCACTTTCTGATTGTCTTTATGACCGGCAGTCCTATTGATATGCTGGGAACGAAGCTGCCGTCCATAACATCTATATGCACATACTGTGCTCCGGCCTCGTCAAGCTGCTTAAGTTGCTCTCCAAGTATTGAATAATCCGCTGATAAAATTGATGGTGATAAACAGTTCATGTTTTCCTCCGTTTGATTATGCTTTAAATTAATACTTTTGTCTGTTTTTCAGCTCCTCATACAGAAGCTTATAGTTATCATATCGCACCTGCGATATTTTTCCATCTGAAAGAGCCTCCTTCACACCGCAGTCCGGCTCGTTTATATGACTGCAGCCCTGAAACCTGCAATACGGCTCATATTCTACAAACTCCGGATAACAGGTCCATAGATCCTCCTTTTCAAAGCCCGGCACATCCATCGAGCTAAAGCCCGGTGTATCCATGATATATGTGCCATCCTTTATCGGGATAATCTCAGAATGTCTGGTCGTGTGCTTTCCGCGCTCTATTTTCTCACTTATATGCCCGGTCTCCATCTGCACATCATCCTGCAGACAATTTATGATAGATGACTTGCCAACGCCTGAGGGGCCTGCAACCGTGGTCGTCCTTCCCTCTAAAACGTGCTTTATCTCATCTATTCCCTCACCCGTTTTCGTGCTGGTAAACATCACTCTGTAGCCCGCCGGCTCGTATATGCTTTTAAGCTCCTGCTGCTTTTGTGGTGTGATTAGATCCTTTTTGTTGAAGCATATGGTAACCGGCACATGCTGGTACTCCATCATACACAAAAACCTATCAAGCAGGTTGAAATTGGGATCCGGCTTTGCGGATGCAAAAATAACCAGGGCCATGTCTATATTGGACACAGCCGGCCTGATAAGTTCGTTTTTCCGTGGCAGTATACGCTCGACATTGCCTATGTGCTTTTCCTCGTCGAGGACTGCTATGTCGACTGTATCGCCTACCAGTGGCTTTATCTTTTGTTTTCTGAAGGTGCCTTTTGCTTTGCACTCGTAGAGAGTGCCGCCTGTGGCAGTTTCTTTTGCTTCTTTGGTTTCTTCTACGTAGACGTAGTAGAAGCCGGCAATTCCTTTAATAATTTTTCCTGTCATGGTTTTCCTTGTGTGCTTTTGTATTTGCAGGAGTCACGCTTTCGGCGGGGTGCATGCCGCGCTTTGAAGTTGTGTTGGTGGCGGGGCAGGCATATATTCCTCTTAAAAAATATGAAGCCAGCCCCGGGCTCTCCTACAAACAGGCTATGGCTTGCTCTGCCCTGTTTTTTCCTCGGTAGGTTTATGGCACCCCGGGGCAATTCATATTTTTTCCTCGGAACACATGTCTGCCCCGCTATCTACAGTCCTTCTCCGCGAGTTCAGGTTCTCGTCCGCGGGTTGGTGTGGGAGTGGGGTTCGGATAGCACGCCACTTCGTGGGTGCTATCCGGTGGCTACAATAAGGACATGTATTGGGTTGCTGCTTTATGCGCTATATGTGTATTGTGTGTATTTACAAATATGATGGCGATACGGAAAACTTGACGTAGCTGCGCTACGGCTCGTTTTCCTTATACTGGGAATGCTCCCACTTTCCTTGTATTGCCATCCACGTTTTCATCAAATTATGATTTTATTTTACAATATACAAATTATGGTACTTGTACAGAAATCGTTTTTTCTCCTGGCTTTTCACCTGTTACATTTCCATTCTCATCCTTGACAGGCTCTGTATACTGCCATGTAACCGTTACTGTACCTGTTTTACAGTTCATTGTTCCACTTACTGTAACTGAAGTTGATGTTACATCACTTCCGCTTGCATAAGTTTTTCCGTCAGAACCCACAAGTGAATATGAACCACCTGTGATATTAACATCTCCGACATCAAACAACCGTCTTACGTTAGTCGATATCTCCTGCTTACCCTTACTGAGTGTAAGTGTGATTGTGGTGCCTGCGGCTACGGTTTCGCCGGATTTGGTCTGGTTGATTACGTTGCCGGCGGGTACTGTGTCGCTGTACTGGGAGTCGGCATAGGTGTACTTGAGCCCTGCTCCTGCGAGGGCGCTTTCTGCATGTGACTGTGAGGCACCTACTACGTTTGGCACGGTGATTGGCTTCTGGCCCGGTGAGAGGGTGACTGTTACTGTGCTGCCCTTTGCGGCCTGTTTCTTTGCTGATGGTGACTGTGCTGTTACTACATCTGCTGCTACACTGTCATTGTAATCTCCATACTCGAAGGTGACACTAAAGCCTGCTGACTCGAGTGTACTCTTTGCTGAGCTCTTGGTCTTTCCGATTACACTTGGTATCTTGACCATCTCTGATGTACTATCACCTTTTCCTGCGATAACTACATTAATCTGTGAACCACGCTTTACTGTATCTCCGGCCTTGACATCCTGCTCAAGGATCGTGCCATCCTTTTCATCTGACTGCTTTGTCTCAAATGCAAATACTGTGAGGTCAAGCTTTAAGCGGTCTACTGCCTTCTGAGCATCCTCCACTGACATGCCTCTGATGTCAATCATCTGGCCCTCTGTCTCAGTCTGTGTCTCTGACTCTGATTCAGACTCGGTCTGTGTCTGTGACTCTGTCTGCTGTGACTCTGAGTTCTTTTTGCCGCCAAACTTAAACACTCCTGCCACTGAAAGTGCAAGATATATGATAACTATTACAATGATTACGGCTGTTACTATACCCATGATTGTGATTGCTTTATCCATCTTTGGATTTAAAAGCTTGCCGTCATCATCATCGTCTTCGTCTTCTTCGTCATCATCGTCGTCTAAGAGTGACTCATCATATTCATCATCATCGTCTTCATCGTCAGCATACTCATCACCATTATCTGCATCGATATCATCATCGTTTAAGTCCTCTGCGACACCTCTGCCCTCTTTATCTTGTCAAGCTCCTCCGGGCTTATAACCTTGGTCTTGCCACCGTCAACGAGTGGTGCTATTGTGACGAAATCCTCATCAGGATGCGCAAGAGAGCGCCTTATGTCTGTGAGAGCTCCTCAATAGTCTGGTATCTGCGGTCCGGTGTCTTTTGTGTACACTTTAAGATGATTTCTCAAAGCTGATTGGCAGATCCGGTGCGTAGATGCTTGGCCTTGCAATCTCCTCCTGTAGGTGCTGCAGTGCAACTGCCACTGTGGTATCACCGTCAAACGGCACACGGCCTGTAACCATCTCAAACATTACGATTCCCAGTGAGTAAATATCACTTCTGCCATCGACGAAGCCGTTTCTTGCCTGCTCCGGAGATGCATAGTGCTGAGAGCCCATCACATCTGAGCTTATTGTATTTGAAGATGTAGCCTTTGCAATTCAAAGTCTGTCACCTTTACCTTGCCATCTGTAGAAATAATGATATTCTGCGGCTTGATATCACGGTGAATGATATTTTTTGTGAGCGGCCTCTATGCCTTGCCACGGATTGCAATACTTGCAGACTCCTTGAATGACAGCTGGCCCTTTTTCTCGATATAAGTCTTAAGTGTGATACCCTCGACATACTCCATGACAATGTAGTACAGACCATTCTCGCTGCCTACATCATAGATATTTACGATATTTGGATGCTCAAGTCCTGCTGCTGACTGTGCCTCAGCACGGAACTTGGTCACAAATGAACTATCCTCCGAAAACTCCTGCTTTAAAACCTTTATAGCTACAAAACGGCTCAGTATATGGTCTTTTGCCTTGTATACATCAGACATGCCGCCTGCGCCAACCTTGCTTAGGATCTCATATCGATCCGATAAAAAACTTCCTATCTCTAACATCTGTTATTACCTCGTCTTAAAATGGTTTAATAATCATTACAGTGATATTATCGCGGCCACCGTTTGCATTGGCCATGGCGACAAGCTGTGACGCTGCTGTCTCGATATTATCATTTTGCCTAATAGTATCACATATTTCTTCATCTCTCACCATATTGGTAAGTCCGTCTGTACACAGAAGAATCCTGTCGTCCTCACATAGCTCGACCTCAAAAAGAAATCTGCCTCCACATGATCTGCTGCCCCGACAGCTCTCGTGATGATATTCTTGTCCGGATGAACTCTCGCCTCGTCGGCATTTATCTCACCCATCCTGACCATCTCATCAACCAGTGAATGATCCCTGGTAATTTGTCTGATCTGCTCTGTGCCACCTACAATATAAAGCCTGCTGTCACCTATATTGGCCACAAAAAGCTTGTTTCCTATAATAGTTCCTACGACTAAGGTGGTACCCATTCCACGCTTAGCTTCATCCTCACGAGACTCAGCCACCAAAAGCTCATTTGCCTTGTTGATAGCCTCTTTGATGATGGATACCGGTTCATCCCCGGCATTTCTCGATACCGATGCAACCACACGCTCTATAGTGTATCTGGAAGCATAGTCACCGGCTTTGTGTCCTCCCATTCCATCTGCTACGATGAAAAGATTCGGAAGATTTCCTACTGCAGTGTCAGACGAGAAATAAAAATCCTGATTCATCTCACGAATAGCACCTGCATCCGTAATGGAAAACGTCTTCATCTAGTTTATTCCTCTCTCTTTATCTATATGCTTCTTGCGAAGCTGTCCACAGGCACCGTCTATATCTCTGCCCATTTCCCTTCTAATAGTAACATTAATTCCGTTTTTTTCAAGCCTATTTTTAAAAGCCTCTATAACACCCTTGTTGGACTGCACGTAATCGCGCTCCTTTATCGGATTTACCGGAATCAGATTTATATGGCAGTTCATGCCATGTACGAGTGCCGAAAGCTCTGCTGCATCCTCGGCTGTATCGTTCACTCCGCCTACCAGGCTATACTCAAAGGTGACTCTGCGGCCGGTCTGTGCAAAATAATATTTGCATGCATCGACCACATCATGTATATCATAGCTGTTTGCAACCGGCATGAGGGCTTTTCTCTTTTCCTGGTTGGAGGCATGCAGTGAAAGCGCCAGCGTGATAGAAAGCTTTTCATCTGCAAGCTGTCTCATGCGCGGTACGAGACCACATGTGGAAACTGTCAGATTGCGCTGGCTGATATTGATTCCGTTTTCATCAGTGAGAAGCTCTATAAAGCGCAGCAGATTGTCGTAATTGTCAAGCGGCTCACCTGTGCCCATGACAACCACATTTGAGATGCGCTCTCCGATGTCCTTGCCTATCTGATAAATCTGGTCAATCATCTCAGACGGCCTAAGCCCCCTGACGAGACCGTCAAGGTGGATGCACAGAATCTGCACCCCATCCTGCAGCAAACCTGCGAAGATATGCATACAGAGTTTCCATGCTTGTACTTCATAAGCACACTCTCTATGACATTGCCATCGTCGAGTGCAAAGAGATATTTTCTCGTGCCATCGAGCTTTGACACCTGCACCTCCTCTTTTTTTAGCGAGATGAGTATTGCATTGTCCTTTAATACCTGTATGAACTTTTTTGAAATATTGGTCATCTCATCAAAGCTGTCCACATGCTTCACATGAATCCACTCATATATCTGCTTCGCACGGAATTTCTTCTCTCCGAGCGATATGATAAACTCTGTGAGCTCGTCCATATTCATTGATTTGATGTCAGTTAGTTGTTCTTTTATCTGTTCCATATCATTTTTATTAAGTCTGCATTTAACTATTGTTTTATAAATGTTTTTTCTTATTTGTTTTGCTTATTGTTTATTACTTCACTAATTATATCCTGAAATCTGGTTTCGTAATTAAAATTCATCATTTAAATCTGCATAAACAAATTCTTCTAATTCGAACCAATTTATATTTATTAATTCATGATTTATTTTAATATCATAATTTGCTTTTTATGAATCTTGCAATAAAGAATCCGTCACTTCCATGCTCACCGGGCAGTATCTGTTTCATTCCGGTGCCCTCAGCAAAGCTCTTATCCAGCTCAAACTCCGGATGCTTTTCAATAAACCACCTCACATTGTCCTCATTCTCAGCCTCATCTATCGTACATGTACTGTACACGAGCACTCCGTTTGGCTTCACGTATGTATGCACGGTATCAAGTATCTGTCTTTGAAGAACGACAAGCTCATCTACAGACTCAGGTGTCATCTTGTAGCGGATGTCCTTCTTTCTGCCGAGCACTCCAAGCCCTGAGCACGGCAGATCACAGATCAGTATATCTGCCTTTCCCGCCGAATCAGCATCAAATACTGTGGCATCCCACACCTCTGCCGACATATTGTTAAGACCATGCCTGTCTATATTTTCCTCAATCATACCGACCTTGTTATCGGTCAGGTCACGCGCGAGCACATGGCCGCTTCCCTGCAAAAGCTCAGCTATATGGGTGCTCTTGCCGCCCGGTGCTGCGCATACATCTATCACATAGTCGCCCTTCTTTGGAGCAGCCGTCTGTGCGACAAGCATTGAGCTTATATCCTGCACATAGAAAAGTCCGTCTCTGAAGCTCTGCAAGCCATTCAAATAATCAAATCCAGATATAACAAATGCATAATTAAGTTCATCAACCGCTGTGACCGTCACACCCTCTGCCTCAAGCGTCGCGCGAAGCTCATCCGGAGTACACCTGGTCAGGTTTGTCCTGATGCTAATTGTGCTCTTATTGTGAAAGGCCTTGAAAATCTCCTCTGCCTTCTTCTCTCCGTATGCCGCAACAAATCTGTCCACTATCCACTGTGGCATAGAGTATCGGATGCTTAAGGTGTCAAACTGTACTGAATCTATATTTCTTGCAATATTTCTGAGTACACCGTTTACAAAGCCCGAAAGCTGTGCAAACTTATGCCTCTTTGCAAGCTTCACCGCCTCATTGCATACGGCCGAATCCGGCACCGCGTCCATGTACTTTATCTGGTAAACGCTCATGCGAAGAAGGTTTCTGATGAAGGGCTTCATCTTCCTTACCTTTGTCTTTGAAAAAGAGTCTATGATGTAGTCAAGCTGCAGCATATACTCGATAGTGCCGTCAACAAGCCTCGTCATAAAGGCTCTGTCCTGCTTTGACAGATACTGATACTTGTCAAGCACACTACGAAGCACGATATGTGAAAATGCTCCACGCTCATTAATCTCAATAAGCATCTCAAGGGCAAGCTCACGCGTATCTACAGAGTGCTCATTATGCGCTGTCACGTTTGATTTTGCCGGTCTGCCCGGTATATTATTTTTGTTTATTTGGCTATTTTTATTATTATGATTATTTTTACTATGATTATTTATCATGATGATGTTTCCGAATAGTTACATATACATTTAATTTTCTAACTAATATATCCAATTTGAACTGCCACCCTGTAAAATCACAGGCAAACAGCAGCTAAAACAATATCAGTCGTCCCGTCTGCGTCCGTTTGTGATAAGTATTATACGAAGGAGCTGTAAAATAGCAGCCGCCGCACTGGCTACATAGGTAAGTGCCGCTGACTTGAGCACCCTTCTTGTGTACCTAAGCTCGTCATCTGCAAGTATGCCCTGTGTACGAAGCATGACAAGCGCGTCTTGAAGCATCAAACTCTACCGGCAATGTCACGAGCTGGAAAAGCACTGCTGCCGAAAACAGCAATATGCCTATATCAATAATAAGCCCTGACGAGCGTGTGTTAAATAATAAGCCGATAAGTATGACCGGCCATGCAAGCATTGAGCCAAAATTAGCTATAGGCACAAGTGCACTCCTGATTGAAAGAGGTGCATAGCTTTTTGCATGCTGTATAGCGTGTCCACACTCATGGGCTGCTACGCCAAGTGCTGCGACCGATGTGGCATTGTACACAGGATCAGATAAATTCACTGTTTTGGTGCGCGGATCGTAGTGGTCCGTCAGACTACCTGACACATGACGCACCTGCATCATATATGCCTGCCGCCTGAAGCACTCTCTGAGCCACCTGCGCACCATTCATGCCTGACATGCTTCTTAGCTGTGAGTATTTATTAAATGTACCTTTAACTCTTGCCGATGCAATCATACATATCACTGCACCTATCACAACGAGTATATATGTCGGATCCCAGTAATAATATCCCATGTATCATCTCTGCTACTAAAAACATATACAAATGTGTATATGCTAGATGATTCGCTACAATCTCACGATTTGTAGTTACTGCTTCAATGTGTATGCTTTGGCGATTATAAACAATACGCTACTCACAAGTTCTTGTACCTCCACAGTCGTAAATTCCCGACTAAGCCATCGGTACATACCTATAAATTCTTTAAATTGATTAGATATAGGTTTTCATCTAAATAGCTTTTCCTTTCTTAATATTTTATGTTTCGCTACTTGGTTTTCGTAGGCTTCTACCATTGTCTAAACGCTACCATCAAGGTTCTATCCTATAATTAGCAAGACTGTTTCAACTTGCACTGGCTACTTCTCAACGTTTCCGACTGCTTTGACGTTAGCACAAACGAATACTCTGGATTTTGAGTATCTTTGAGAACATTGACTCACATTTAATTATGTTTTTAGTTACTTATAATGAATAACTATAACGTGAAAAATGAGCCCTCTTCCACATGACAGCCTCTCAAAAATGAACCTGTATCCATGCGCTTCTTGCCCTGGAGCTGTACCTCTACTAAAGATAATGCTCCTTTTCCTGTCTGTACATACATATCATTTTTCCGATATGTAAATACAGCCCGGCTCATAATCATCGCTGCCGTCAATCACCTTTGCACTCCACACCTTGAAATGTACCGTTTTAAGTGGGTGTATGCGCTCGGCCATGGATTAAGCCCCCTTATAAGCCTCTCAATCTCAACAGCCGGCTTTGTCCAGTCGATAAAGCCAAGCTCCTTACTGATCATTGATGTATGTGTGGCCTCCTCGCTGTTTTGAGGAGTATACTCTGCAGTGCCATCCTCTATCATCTTCATGGTCTCCACACACAGCCTTGCTCCCTCTGCTGAGAGCTTATCAAACAGGCTGCCGCCGGTCTCATCAGGTGCAAGTCTGACTGTACTCTTTGCAATCATATCGCCGGTATCGACACCCTCATCCATCCTCATGGTAGTGACACCTGTAAACTCGTCACCGTTAATCACAGCCCACTGGATAGAGCCGCACCTCTGTACTTTGGCAAAGTGAAGCATGCACATTGATACAGCCGTATCGAGGCATATCAAGAATACTCTTTGACAGAATCTGTCCAAAAGCAACTACAATTATTATATCTGCATTAAACTTTCTGAGATACTCTATATTAGCAGTCTCTTATTTTAACCGGCTGGAATACCTCAATACCGTGCGAAGCGCACACTCCTTGACCGGTGTATACTGCATTGTCTTGCCGCGGCCCTTTGGCTTGTCGGGCTGTGTGACAACCAGTGCCACCTCGTGCCCTGCCTCTATAATTGCCTCAAGAGTTCCCACCGAAAAGTCCGGTGTTCCCATGAAAATTACTCTCATCTTACTGCCTCCCAGATATTTTCCAAGCTCAGATAACAAATGTCATCCTAATGATTACTCCTGTGTATCCTCATATGTCACATCGTGAAGTGCGCCCTCAACCTTCTCCACATAGAGATGTCCGTCGAGATGGTCAAGCTCGTGGCAGATACATCTGGCCAAAAGCTCTTCTCCCTCTATCTCATACTCATTCATATCCTCGCCCATGAAACGAGCCTTTACATAATTCGGGCGGGTCACCTGTCCGGCCTTTCCCGGTACTGAAAGACAGCCCTCATCGCCGGTCTGCTCTCCGTCAGACTCGATAATTTCAGGATTAATCATCACGATTGGACCCTCGCCCACATCGATAACAACGATCCTCTTTAATATGCCAACCTGTGGTGCGGCAAGTCCTACACCATTAGCCTCATACATAGTCTCAAGCATATCATCAATAAGTGTTACTATCTTTGGAGTCACCTCCGTAACCTCTCTGCAGACCTTGCCAAGTACAGGGTCTCCCTCCACTCTAATAGTTCTAAGTGCCATAATTGCCTCCTTCTATATCTATCAAAATCCACTCATCGGATTGAAATCAAATGAGATATTAGCATTGTTTCATTGCCGTATCAGCTTTCACAGCCTGCTCTATGCCATCCTTTATGGAAATGAGCGCCGCATAGTCAGATGTCTTCATGTAAATCACCTTGCGGTATATGTCATTTACCTTGGCGATGGTCGCATCCGCAGGACCGATGAGCTGAATCAGATGCCTATCATCCGGGCTCTGATTTTCATCTGTATGCGATATCATCTGCGACGCTATATCGTACACTTGCTGTGCCATGCTGCCGCACTCACTCTCATCAGGTGATGTGACATGGACTAAAAGCATATTCCATACAGGTGGATAGTTCATAAGCCTCCTGTACTCTATCTCCTTATCGTAAAAAGCCTCATAATCCTGCTCTTTGGCAGTCCGGATGGCATAGTGGTCAGGGTCGTAGGTCTGGATAACCACATTGCCGGGCAGCTTTCCTCTGCCGGCGCCCTGCCGCCTGGGTCAGCAGAGCAAAGGTGCGCTCCGCCGCATGAAAATCATTCACATGCAGTGACATATCCGCCGCCAGCACACCAACCAGCGTGACATTTGAAAAATCATGCCCCTTTACAATCATCTGCGTACCGATAAGTATATCGGCCTCATGATTGGAAAATGCCTGCAAAATCTTCTCATACGCATCCTTCGCCCTCGTGGTGTCATAATCCATGCGCAGTATACGCGCCTGTGGAAAACGCTTTGCCACCATCGCTTCTATCTTCTGTGTGCCGGCCTTAAAGCCGCTAATGTACTTCGAGCCACAGCTCGGACACCTTAGGCACCGGCTGTCTGTAGCCGCAGTAGTGACAGACCATCACTCCGCCGCTATGTTCACTGAGTGATACATCGCAATGAGGACATTTTACCACAAAACCGCACGCTCTGCACGACATAAATGCCGATTTGCCCCTTCTATTTAAAAAAAGCATGGTCTGCTGGCCATTTAGAAGCCTCTCCTCCATGAGCTCCTGAAGCCTGGTGGAAAGAATCGAGCGGTTTCCCTCACGAAGCTCCTGCCTCAAATCGACAACCTCACACTTTGGAAGAGGTCTGTCATCCACACGCTTATCCAGCTCCAAAGCCTGTAAACACCTGTCTTTGCCTTGTAATAGCTATCCACCGACGGTGTTGCGAATAGCCAAATTACCACAATGGCATCGGACATGCGCGCGTACTCTATCGCCACCTCCCTGGCATGATAGCGCGGCACCGACTCGCTCTTGTATGAATTCTCGTGCTCTTCATCTATTATGATAAGTCCTAAATTTGAAAAAGGTGTGAACAGCGCCGACCGCGGGCCAATCATGATGTCAATATCACCATTCTTAGCTCTCTCAAACTGGTCATAACGCTCACCATTTGAAAGTCTTGAATTGATTATCGAAACCCTGTTCCCAAATCTGGCAAAAAAACGCATCACTGTCTGGTAAGTGAGGGCAATCTCGGGAATCAGCACAATCGCCTGACGCCCGGACTGTATACAGTGTGCGATAAGCTCCATGTACACCTCTGTCTTGCCGCTTCCGGTGACACCCTTAATCAGATAAGTATTTCTAAGGCCAGCTGCAATGTCGCCTTCTATCGCATCAACCACACTCTGCTGCGCAGCATTCAGTTACCTTATCATAGGTGTCCACTCCATATGCTCCACAGGATTTCTGTAGCCGCTCTGTGTGATGACCTCGATAAAGCCGCTCTGCTCAAGCGCTCTTATAGTGGCAGCCGACACCGACAGCTTGCCTGTCACAAAGGAATACTCAAGGCGCGCCCCATCATCAGCATCAATCAGCGCACGAAAAAGCCTGGCCTTTGCCTTTTGTTTTTGCCTCATAAAGCGCAAGCTGCGCCCTTGCCTTTACCTTGTCTATTTTCAGTGCAATACTGCGGCTCACCTGCTCCTTAGCCTGCTTCTTTACAGGTATAACAGTCTTAAGTGCCTGATTCATGGTAGAGCCGTAATTGCGCCGTATCCATGCCGCAAGTGCGATGAGCTTTGCCTCCACAGCCACAGAGTCTGCCTTTATCCCGATAAGAGGCTTTGTCCTTGCCAGGGTCGTACTCAGGCTTATCCGTGACCTCAATCACATAGCCTGTGATAGTGCGGCTGCCAAATGGAATATCCACGCACACACCCGGACGGATGTCGCATAAAATCTCATCCGGGATGCTGTACTGAAATGTCTTATCCAGTTTTTCGTGGGATATATCCACAATCACGTTGGCATACATAACTGATACTATTTAACTCCTTCGTATTTCTCCTCGCAGTACTTGCAGCGGTAGATTTCGTTTTCTCATCGGAAAGCACGAAAATCTGGTCAAGCTCCTGCTCAATTGAGTGATGCATCTTGGGTTTTGCGCCGGTGACATTTTCACCTGATGAGGGCAGCAAGCTCCATCTTGTCCACAATCTTGTCACCCTTTATCACATTTTACAGTGATATTGTGGTCGATAAATCCAAGGATATCGAGGTCTAACGACTCTATCGGACACTCTACCTTGATGATATCGCTTCCTTCCATCTTGCTGCTCTTTTGCATTCTTTATGATTGCAACTGTGCAGTCGAGCTTATCAAGCTTTAAAATCCCTGTAAATCTGAAGACTCATACCTGCCTTGATATGATCAGGCACAAACCCTCATGTATTCCACTAATATTCAGCATATTATCCTCCTTTAGTCCTCAGCCAGTCCAAACAATGTCAGAATAAGCGCCATGCACGTAAACCGCATACTGTGCCTGCCTGAAATAGCATGCTCTCGGGTCATCATCCACATCAACAGAAATCTCATTCACACAGTGGGAGCGGATGAAGTACAATCATATCATCCTTTTGGCTCCATCTTCTCCTTTGTCAGAGATGTAGAATCCTTCAGACGCACATAGTCCTCCTCATTGAAGAAACGCTCCTTCTGGACACGTGTCGTAGAGCACATCAAGCTCTCCATGGCATCCTCGAGCTTTTCTACCTCCTTGAACTCGATATTGTTGGCACGAAGCACATCATCGCGCACATAGTCAGGCACCTTAAGCTCCTCAGGCGAGATAAGCACAATCCTCACATTGTCATATCTGATAAGTGCATTGATCAAGTGAATGCACTGTACGTCCAAACTTTAAATCTCCGCAAAAGCCGATTGTGATATTATTCAATCTGCCCTTGATGGAACGGATTGTAAGGAGATCAGCAAGTGTCTGGGTAGGATGCTGATGACCTCCATCGCCTGCCATTGATTGGGGATACGCGATTTCTCTGAAGCCACAAGCGGTGCACCCTCCTTAGGATGACGCATGGCACAGATATCCGCATAGCAGGAAATAACCCTGATAGTATCTGAAACGCTCTCGCCCTTTGACGCAGATGACGAATCAGCACTGTGGAAACCTAACACCGAGCCTCCCAAATTAAGCATGGCAGCCTCAAAGCTAAGCGGTTCTCGTGCTTGCTCATAAAAACAGGTTGCAAGCTTCTTTCCATCGCACTTGTGTGCATATTTCTCAGGATGAGCCTCTATATCATTTGCAAGATCCAGAAGCTTGTCCAACTCTTCTACAGAAAAATCCAACGGACTCATTAAGTGACGCATAATTTGCCTCCATTCTTTTTCGCGTAACAATTTTTATTACATTTTTTCTATCATATAATAACTTAGCGCAATATTCAAGTTGGCTTTTACACTTTTTTGTTGTAGAATATATGACAGAATATAACTGTTCTGAACGCTTAGCAATTTATGTTGAAGTTTTCAGCTGAATTTACGACAATTTCAACATCAAAAGGAGAATAATATGTCTGTAAATGAATCACAAATCAAAACACCACAGCAGCATGCAATCGGATGATGACGATGCCGTAATCTTTAAGGAGAGAAAGAGACTGCTGTTTCTCGGTCTGCCATGGACCTTCACAAAGTACACCATCACACCATCCTTTATCACTGTGGAGTCCGGACTCTTGAGCACCACAGAGGATGACTGCTACATGTATAAGGTAGCTGATGTAAAGCTCACCACATCACTGATGGAGCGCATTTTTAAGCTCGGCACCATAGTCTGCTACACAGGCGACGTCACAAACCCTGAGCTTAAGCTCGTTCACGTAAAGCACTCACGCGAGATAAAGAGCTATCTGCTCAAGCAGTCTGAGGCCGCAAGACTAAAAAGACGCACCTTAAACACAGTGGATATCGGTGCGCACGGAGCCGACATGGCAGATTTGGATCATGATGGTATTCCGGATTCTATGGAATAATACAGCCGTTGCTGCGCAGCTGATTTTGCTCATATATTGTGGATCTGAATAGTTACTTATGTCCGATAAATAAAATGCGGTCGCTGACCGCATTTTATTTCAGAGTAACTATTAGAATAATTCACGATTAATATAACAGTCCATCGTTCTGCAAATAACCAATGAAAGCCAACTTTGCATGAATTTCCATCTGCTTAACATCAGAAAAGCGACATCTAGCAGCAGAACATCTGCCAGCAAAGGAATGTGGCTAGCAGACTGCAGCACTCGCTGCCCCTGCCACTAGGGCGTCCGTATATATCATATCCAGATACCACGAATACCATTTCCAATTTATCTGCGCCGACTGGCGGTACTGCATGTTGTTTGGCTCAAGCGACACAGCTCGCTGTATGTGTTCTATGGCTGTCGCTGTGTTTCCGAGCTTTTGGTTTGCGACAGCACTGTAGTAGTTACCACCTTCCGCGTCTCTCAGCAAAGGTACCTCCTCAAGCACCCAGTGCCTCATTGTAGTAGCCGTTGCTGATGAAATTGCCTGCTGCACACCTTTGGATTGTCATCCTGTGCACTGCTGCCTGCATTATTGTAGGTATAGCGGCCATAAAAACCCCAACGGTCCACCTGCTCCAAATGGATCACCTGCTCCCGGTCCACTACCATATGCTCCACCATAGGGCTGCCTCCGTATGAGCTGCTGCTTCCCGCACCGCCATATCCACCGGCTCCGGCAGCACCGGACTGCTTTTCCTTCATTATCTGGTCATATGCCTGCTGCACCTTTGCTTAAACTTCTCCTCAGCCTGATCCTTGTTAGGATTGTTGATATTGGCATCAGATGATATTTTTCTGCTTAAAGCTCCTGTAGGCCTTTTTTTTTCATCGTCTCACTTGCACTGCGGCCGACACCGAGCACCTGATATGGATCTATCATTTTATGTTTCTTCCTTTTCTTCATCTGAATATACTCATACTTGCTCACACGGAGTATAGAACATTTCTGATTATATCCGCATGTAAGAGAATGGCAACCTCTCAAATATTTTTGCTGCCTCTGAAAGCATAGATGTCATCATAAGCCGACAGGATTTGTCAAATTTTTCCTGATCATTATTGCAACAGCGCATGAGCTGTATAAGTGGATTATATGACTTCTTTTTCACATCATCCCCTATGTCCTCATACGCATCCATTATATAAATAAATTTGCCCATATAGCAGCCAAATTCCTTCAGATCCTTCTGCCACTCATCCTGCTTCCACGCAAAAAGTATGCCGAGCATCTCTCCTGTAAGCCCCGCAACTGCATCAATATTGGTATCATTGCTCTTCTCGCACTCTGCCAGCCTTGCAATGTAGTCCTCTATCGCCTTAGCCTGTATCGGATAGCCTTTTTTTTGGCCTTCTCAAAGTCCTTTTTCAGCATCTCTGCGTATGTCTTCTTCGTCAGGCTTTTATCGTCCTTCCAGTCATCTATCAGATTGTAGTATGCAAGCAGTATGTTCATAGCTGCAGCATACTCTGTAATCTCATTGGTGCGAAGTGTACGCTTCTTCGTAGGGTGCACGCTGCATACAAATCCATCCCGCGTTACACTATCCGGCTCGTACAAGCCTGTCAGAAGCACTATGAGAAAAGTCATGTCATAGTTTAGTGCCATCTGTGCACGCCTGCCATACTGCGACTTCATTGTCTGGCACAGCCCGCAATAATAGCTTTGATATATTTTTTTATTTTCCTCGGACAAGGTGTCCTTATTGACAGTTATATATCCAAACATTTCTCTTCTCCATGCTCTTATGTACAGGTATATATATTGACGTACCAGTACATCGAAAAATAAGTTTCTGGCTATATGACGCAGAATGAATTTTCATCTGCAAGGCGGAGGAATGAGGCGTAGCGGTGGCTACGTCGATTGACTACAACGCCGCAGATGGGAAATCAAACAAATCCTTATGGCTGTTACATTATTCGATGTACTAGCTGCGTCTCACGAACTGCTCCCGGCACTTCGGACAGGTAATACAGATTTTTCCATGTCCTCTTGGCACCCTGACCTCCTGCTTGCACATAGGGCACTTGAAGAACTTGTACTGCTTCCTCTGTGCAAAACGCTTTTTCCTGCGCTCTGCCTTTACGGTCCACTCATACCTGGCATTTAAAAACTTCTGATTCTCTGCATAGCGCTTGTTTATATTCCTCGAAAAAACGCGAAAATACATATGTATCATCAGTCCTATTGCCAGTATATCAAGTATCGCCGACCTTGTAAATATTGAAACCAAAAGTAATATCATTACTACCCATGACTCAGCCCTTGCAAGCTCGTCCATCCCGTTTCTTCCATTCATAAATCTGATAAATTTTTCTCTCATATTACCGCCTCGCCCTATATTTTCATTATAGCCAGATTCTTACCTCATACAGTATCCACGCTATGAATTTGAGGTTTTAAATCGCTCTTTACATTTACATTATTAAGATAATATTGAAGATAAAAACCGTCAATAGACCTATCGTCTTTTAAGAAACATTTTATATTTCGTTTATTAAAGTTGGTAAAAGGGCTTGATTTTTGAAAAAATGCTTGGTATATTAAATAAATATGCAGGACAAGTGATCGCGGCTGCAGGTGTCGAAAGACCGCAGGTGAGGAAAGTCCGGGCTTCATAGGGCAGGATGCCGGTTAACGGCCGGTGGAACTCTAAGGACAGTGCAACAGAAATATACCGCCACTTTTGTGGTAAGGGTGGAATGGCAGTGTAAGAGACTACCGCCTCACTGGTAGCGCAGGAGGGCACATATAAACCCATCAAAGTAAGGACCGAAACAAAGCTTTGACGTGGCCCGCCAGCTTTGGTAGGTTGCTTGAGAGCGTCTGGCAAGGCGTCCTGATGAATGATCACTCAACGACGCCAGCCAGCATCATCACCTGCGTATTTTAATAATTTAAAGCCTATTGGCGTTTCGTAAAATAACTTATCAGTAACGTGCGCCTGGGTGTACCATTAAAATACAATGAAGGATATCGGTTGCATTTTATTATTTCCGATAACTATCATTTGCTGTTGTATGTAATATAGTATACCGGTAACTATTATTTGCTGTTGTATGTAATAAAGTCTACCGCCATCTCTATCTGCTCCTCGAAAGCCACATCAGGTGTACCGTCCCCTTTTTGCAGACCATAGCTTCCAAAATAAGAATGGCACCCGCCATCAATGACATACTCATAAGTATCCTCCGGCAGGTTTGAGCGGTATTTGCGGTATTTGTCCATATCAAGCACACCATCCTCCATTGAGCCATACACTAAAACCCCAGATCGAATCCGACAGATCCAGCGTTAGAATGTAAAGATATAGTCCGTCAACTCAATCGTAGCTTTGACACATATTCTGCAGCCATGGCTCCGCCTAAGGAGTGGCCTCCCATGTACCATTCCTGTATGGATGGATATATTTCCTTGTATTTTTCAATGATACCCAAATCCTGCTTTGCATTTCTGGTCCAATGCTGGGGTTGCCGGCATATGTACAAAAGTATGCGAAATTATTCTTTGCAAGCTCATGCATCAGCGGCGCATACGCCGTATACTGCACCCTGCCTCCCGGATAAAATCAACTTGCTTTGTGGCACTGTTATCCGCCACGGTGCAAAGGTTATCGTATAATTCTTATGCCTTAAGTCGTACTGGGTGGCCTGTATACGCTTGTCCTTCTTTTCAATAGTAACAGAAACCTCTCTGTCTGAATCGATTGCAGCCTCCGCAATTGAATCTGCGCGATAATAATTTCCCACATAACAATTTACGGCAATACCGCCAATTGCCATGACTGCAATTGCCACAAGCAGTATTCTATACACAGCCGGAATGCGGGATTTTTTAGTTTTAAACATTAAAGCAGCTTCCTCCTACAAACTCACGAAGCAGTGAATTGTTTGGTATGCCGTCAGCCGGCATCGGAAGAAAGTAGTCTAAGAGCTTAAGCAGCCTCTTTGCCTCGAGATACTCCGGGCAGTCTCTTTCTATGCCAAAAAGCAACGGCTCCGCATACACCTTGAGTACCGCAAGCTCATACACAAGTGCAGAGTTGAACATCACATCCGCCTGTTCCTGGAAAGGAAAGATATTCTCCCTTTCTCCCTTTCTGACAGACGGCCACATAGCGATGGTCTCCATGGCATTGGTACCTCGTGTGCGCGCATCACGCACAATCCGGCGTATAAGTCTTTCATCTGTGGTGGAAAGAGGATTGTGCTCGTCAATATTGAGCTGTGTAAGCGCTGAGAAATATAGATTTTGAACTTGTGCTCAGGCGGGATAAGCTGTGAAAGCCTGTCATTTAGGCCGTGGATTCCTTCTATGACAAGTATATCATCAGCTCCCAGCGTCAGCTTTCTTCCGCGGTACTCTCTCTTTCCTGTCTTGAAATTGAAGGAAGGCATATCAACAGCCTCTCCTTTAAGAAGCCTGTTCATATCCTCATTGAACAGCTTCACATCAATAGATTCAAGGCACTCAAAATCAAAGCTTCCGTCCGGATTCTTCGGGCAAAACTCCCTGTCCACATAGTAGTCATCCAGACTTAACGGATGTGGCTTTCTGCCCTTTGCGATAAGCTGGATTGACAGTCTGTTGGCAAACGATGTCTTGCCTGATGATGAAGGACCTGCTATCATGACAAATTTCTTTTTGTCATCCGAAGCGATCTGCGCTGCAAGATTTCCTATCTTCTGCTCCATCAGTGCCTCCTGAAGCAGCATGATTTCCTGTCCCCTGCCTGCTGCAATCGCATCATTTAGTGAGCCTATCGTGCCTATTCCAAGCATCTTGCTCCATTCCCTGGAATCATCCAGCGTGTGAAACAGCTTATTTGATGTCACAAGCGGCTCAACGCTCCTGCTGTGAGCACCCGGAAAAAGAAGCACACGAAGCCACTCTCATACGGCACTATATCAAAGTATTTGAGCATGCCTGTCGAGGGTGCCATAAATCCGTAGAAATAATCCACCACACCATCCAGCTCATAGAGATTGACTCTGGAGCTTCTCCTGTAGTGCAATAACCTCTCCTTATCATGCTGCCCTTTTTCCCTTGAAAAGCTGCTCCGCATACTGTGTTTTGCTGTGCACGTGATCATGTGGTCTTTTCCACAAATGTGTACATGCTGCATACTATCCTGTCGATATCATGCTCTGTCACGCTTTTCTCACTGTTTTCTCTGCTGCCTTGGTCTGTATCTTCATTATATTTTTCCTGTTGGCTGTCCGCACACTCCACTGCTTTCTCAAGCTGACAATAATAGCCCTCTCCGAGTGAATGCATCACATGAAGCTGTGTCATGCTGCCATATACATCGTATATAGCCCTCTGCAAAAGCAGCACAACACTTCTTCTGTATGTACGCCTGCCATCCCTGTCAGCTGTCGTCACAAAGCTAAGCTCACAGTCACTTTTTATTTTCTTATTCAGTTCACGAAGCCTGCCGTTTACAATTCCAAGGATTATGTCATCCTCATAATAATCCTTGAATCTGTCTGCTACGGCTTCTAAAGTATCACTTTCCGATGCTGTCACTGCCATGACCTGTCCGTCCGGCAAGGTCACCTTCACACTATATTCCTGCATTTCTTATTGCCCCCATAGTCGAATATGCTGCCTCATTGTATGCCATCATCTCGTTTATCTGCTCGATTCTGTCCATGATGGAATCACTCATATCCTGTGTCCTTAGCTGCTGCATGATGGCAGCCAGCTTGTGGTGTTCCCTGACAAGGAACTTCCGAAGCACCGGATTACCGTTTTTGATAAGTACCGGTCCGTACAGATCGCATACAGTAACCGTCGTCTCGTCCATATTGTCCCATGCGGAATTGTCCGCACACGGCACACATCTGAACATCGGATAGTATTTTCCGTCCTCCAAAATCATATCCTCATCAACTATCTTATAGCCTGTGTTCCTTACATATTCACGGACTTTGCTCACTTCCGACTGTGGCTGCAGAATCAGCTCCTTTGCCGACCTGCACACTGTCTCCCCTGCGGTTAAAATGTGAATAACAAGCTCTCCTCCCATTCCTGCTATGACAATAGAGTCAACCTCTCCGTCGTGTATCGCTTCAAGCCCATTGTAGGAAAGCCTTGTTGTAATCTGCTCTGTCAGACCGTTTGCCCTTATATGCTCATTGGCGCGCTCAAGCGGTCCCTTATTTATATCAACAGCAATTGCCTTCGGTATTATATTACTCTGCACCAGGGCAATAGGCACATAGCCATGGTCGGTTCCCACATCACACAGCGTGTAGCCGGCCGTGACCATTGATGCCACTGCCTTCATTCTTCTGGATAGCCTAATCATCTTACTCTAAGTAGTCCTTAAGCTTTCTACTTCTGCTAGGATGACGAAGCTTTCTTAGTGCCTTTGCCTCAATCTGGCGGATACGCTCACGAGTGACGTTGAACTCCTTACCTACCTCTTCAAGTGTTCTGGCTCTGCCGTCCTCTAAGCCAAAGCGGAGTGTGAGTACCTTCTGCTCTCTCTCTGTAAGAGTTCCAAGCACCTCCTCAAGCTGCTCCTTAAGAAGTGTGAATGCTGCCGCATCTGCAGGAACCGGTACATTATCATCCTTGATGAAATCACCAAGATGTGAATCCTCCTCCTCACCGATCGGGTCTCAAAAAAGCAGGCTCTGCGATATCTTGAGTCTCACGCACGATCTACCGGCATGCTCATCTCCTTGGCAATTTCCTCCGGTGAAGGCTCTCTGCCAAGCTCCTGAAGGAGCTGCCTTGACACACGGATGAGCTTGTTGATCGTCTCAACCATATGCACAGGAATACGGATTGTTCTGGCCTGATCGGCTATGGCTCTTGTGATAGCCTGGCGAATCCACCATGTGGCATATGTAGAGAATTTGTAGCCCTTCTTGTAGTCGAACTTCTCAACTGCCTTGATAAGACCTAAGTTTCCCTCTTGAATCAGGTCAAGGAAAAGCATTCCTCTTCCCACATATCTCTTTGCGATGCTGACAACAAGACGCAGGTTTGCTTCTGCAAGACGCTTTTTGGCATCTGCTCCCTTGTCCACATCCCTCTGCAGTGTCTTTATCTCTTCCTTTATCTCAGCCTTTTCCTCTTCCGATGCACCATCAAGGCGGCCCTTTAGTACATTGATTTTCTCGATTGCTACCGCTCCGTCCTCCATATTCTAGCGAGCTCAATCTCCTCATCTGCTGAGAGAAGAGGTACCTTACCGATTTCCTTAAGATACATACGGACAGGATCCTCGACGCTGACTCCCTCCGGTACTGAGAGATCGATCTTTTCAACCTCTACCTCATCCTCTTCATCGAGTATGATATCATCATCCACGTCATCATCATTGCTGATCTTAAGCACGTCTATTCCGTTTTGCTCGAGATAATCTATTACCATCTCAAACTTCTCCGGATCCAGATTTAAGTCCTTGAAAAAATCTGCAATTTCCTGATATTCGAGCATATTCTTTTTCTTTTTTCCAAGCTCAAGAATCTCAATAAGCTTCTGCTGGAAATTTCAGTCTCAGCTCCTGCTCCTGTGCCATGTCTTTTTGTTCCTTTTTCTTTGCCATTTTATTTTCCTCTTTATTCTGGTATTTTTTGCAATTCTTCGAGTGCACGCTTATCCTCAATAATCCTCATCATGCCCTCCATATCTGTAGGTGCCAGATGCTTTGAGCGGTAGTCTATGCTGTTTTGCTTGATACGGATAACAGTCTCCCTGAGTGCGGTTGCCTTGTCATTTTTGCCCTCCACCTGATGGATTGTGGCATTGAAAAGCCCTGCCACCTCGCGCTGTTCGTCCTCATCGGTAAACATGCTTACTATCCTGGCCGGATTTACTGTATGCGTGGTCTCGTACTGTGAAAAAACCTCCTTAGCCACCTTGTGGTACAGCTCTTCGGTAAAATCATCTGCACTGATACGCCCCTTTATCCTGTCAAAAGTAAGATTATCCTCTGGAGCCATGGGAGGCTGCGACTTTGCTTCATTCCATCCTCCTTTTTATTTTTCTCATTGATTCCACTTTTAAGCTTTGTCTGGGGCTTTACGATACCGCCCTTCATTGCCATACTGTTTACGAGCTTTCTTAAGTCGTCGTATGGTATGCTGTACTCTCTGGACACTGCCTGCGTATAGTTTGTCCGCTCAAGCTCCTCGGTAAAACCAAGCAGCTTCTTTGCGATTTCATTATAAAATGCGGTTTTTGACTCGGGATCGTCCATATCATAGCCTGCCTGCATGATCCGTATCTGAAACATAAAGCTGTTTTCAGCCTTTTTGATACGCTCCTCATACTCCTGTGCGCCGAGCGCCTTGATAAACTCATCCGGGTCCTTGTACGGCCGCATGTTAATGACCTTTGTTGTGATGCCTACCTCCTTGAGTATCGGAATCGCACGCAGCGCTGCCTTTACCCCGGCGCCATCACTGTCATATGTCAGATACACTTCATTTGTGTATCTCTTTAATAGTGAGGCATGTCCGCTCGTGAGCGCCGTGCCAAGCGACGCCACCGCATTGTCAAAGCCCGCCTGATGCAGTGCTATGACATCCATGTAGCCCTCACACAAAAGGAGCTGGTTTTTCCTCGTGCTCCTTGCTATATTAAGCCCGTAAAGATTACGGCTCTTATCAAATATCTTTGTCTCCGGAGAGTTTAAATACTTTGGCTCTCCGTCACCCATCACCCGGCCTCCAAAGCCTATGACGCGGTTGTGCACATCCATAATCGGAAACATCGCACGATTCCAGAACTTATCGTGCCCGCCTCTGACCTCATCTATCGTCACAAGACCTGTCTCCTTAAGTATCTCATCATCATAGCCCTTGCTGCGCAGATACTTGTACAGATCATCACTGTACTGGTCCGAGTAACCAAGCCCGAACTTCTGCATTGTCTCATCGGACAGCTCTCTCTTTTTGAAATACTCATGCGCCCTTTGTCCTCTCGGTCCACGAAGCAGCATATAAAAATACTTTGCAGCCTCTTTATTTATCTCAAGCAGCTGTGTGCGCCTGTCTGCCTCCCTCCTTTGTGCTGAGGTCATCTCCTGCTTGGGAAGCTCAATTCCCACACGGTCTGCAAGCTCCTGCATGGCCTCTGGGAAAGTGAAGTTCTCATACTGCATGAGAAATGTAAATACATTGCCTCCGGCTCCACAGCCGAAGCAATAGTACATCTGCTTATTCGGTGAGACGGAAAAGGATCCTGTCTTTTCGTTATGGAATGGGCATAATCCAAAATAGGTACTTCCCTTTTTCTGAAGATGCACGTAGCTTCCTATGACATCGACTATGTCATTTCGCGAACGTACCTCCTCTACAAGCTCGTCAGAGTAGTACGGCATTTTATCATCCCCTTACTGTTCATCTTTGTTGTCATTTGTGTCGCCCGGCGAAAATCAATATCCATCTATTTCCCAGGCTACCGGTACGAAATACTCGTGGAATTTCGTGGTGGCATACTGGTCTGTCATGCCTGATATATAGTCGCATATGATGCGCCCCTTGTCATCCACCCTGACCTAGCATGGCGAGGTATTTCTGCGGCAGCTCCTCTATATGCTCCATATAATAGAAGTAAAGCTGCTTGAGCATCGCCTTGGCCTTTTTTTCTCCTCGCTTTTTGCGACTGGATTGTTATAGAGGTTTGCGAACATGAATTTACGCAAATCCTGCATTGCCTGCGCGGACTCTTTTGACATGCATATATCGTCCTTTCCCATGCTGTTTGTGATGATATTGTGCACCATATGATTGAGCCTGGCCTTGGTGCTGTTTCCAAGCGTGTTTCTTATCTCAAGCGGTATATCATCCTCACACAGAAGCTGTGCGCGGATTGCATCATCAAAGTCTGAATTTATGTAGGCTATCTTGTCTGAAAGCCTGACTATTTTGCCCTCTAAGGTGTGTGGCATGAGCGAAGTCTGGTGATTTAGCATACCATCTCTGACCTCCCAGGTCAGATTGAGTCCTGCCCCGTCCTTTTCGAGCTTCTCCACTATGCGCACACTCTGCTCATTATGCTTAAAGCCACCCTCATATATCTCATTGAGGATACGCTCACCCGCATGTCCAAACGGTGTATGCCCCAGATCGTGTCCCAGCGCTATAGCCTCCACCAGATCCTCATTCAGCCTCAGTGCCTTGGCTATTGTCCTGGCATTCTGCGACACCTCAAGCGTATGCGACATACGTGTGCGGTAATGGTCGCCCTTTGGCGTAAGAAACACCTGTGTCTTATTTTTCAGGCGCCTGAATGCCTTGCTATGCAGTATCCGGTCCCTGTCCCGCTGAAAAACAGGCCTGATATCGCACTGCGGCTCATCATAGTCCCTGCCTCTTGAGTTGATGCTCAGGCATGCGAACGGACTAAGTATTTCCTGCTCACGTTTTTCTATCTGCTCGCGAATAGTCATTTATCTGCCTCCTCGCTGTCACAGTCGTTATGTTCTGCTGCTATTCACACACAAATGTAACAAATACATTCCACTAATTATGCTCTACACTAGTTATTATTCGACGTGATTTTTAAAAATCCTTTTTTTATTTCTTTTTACTTTAATTTTCTTTCGGCAAAAATTAAATGCTATATCAATTACCGCCGAGCACATGGCGTAGCATCTGAAGCTGTCCGCCTGTGATTTCATTGTCGTAGCTGCCATAGTAAAATTTATCGTCTTTTGCCAGTATGCAGCCCACCCAGGTGCCCACATGACTGTCACTTTCTATGGCATCCTTCATGGATTTGTAGCCCTCTATTGTAAAATAGGCATCATAGTCCTTGAAGTCTGCCGGATTTATTTTCACTGCACCAAAGGTATCCTCAAGACTTTTTATGAAATCCTCATCGCACTCCGTATAGCCTGTGACATCCTTGCTGTAGCGCGACTCTGACTGCCACTCCTCATCCCACATGAGAAAAACGCTGCAGTCCTTCCATGAATTGCTTTTTTCAACCACAGACAGCTTCTTGTATGAATTTGATGCGTTGCCCGCCATCTGTAAATATGTATCGTCACCGTTCTTATTCATATATAAGAGGTTTGAAGCTGCAAGCTCATAGTACCTGCTGCTATAGTCCTGATCCTTGTATACAACATAGCCAAGCGGACTGCCGGTCCCTGCATAGTCAAGCTCTATGGTTATCGGAATATACACCTGACTGTCATAAACCATAGGCCCAAGCCTGTCATCATTTGTGATACAGCTTGCGACCTTTTCATACTCAGCCGGCTCGTTTGAAGGCGACATGAAATATGTGTAAACAACAATAATTGCAATGACAACGACCGGCACAATGACTATTACAGCTTTTATGGTTTTCCTTCGAACCCTGCGTCTGTGAATGCGCACTTTCCTGTCTGCATGTTCATCGCAATACCTGTATTTTACCAGTCTGTATACAACGAAAAGCTCCAGCACAAGCAAAAACACAGCAAAGGCCATCATACAGCCGGCCTGCCACATCACCTTGTGATTGACAAATTTCTTATCTATAAACCTAAGCGGTATGAGTATTATCGTCCAAAAAAGCGTATTTCCCAACACATACCGTGAATATATTTTCCTGCTTTTTATCACGGTAAGCGGAAAAAATGAAACAATCACTGTCAGCATGAGCACAATTGCAAAAAAATATCCCCATATCTCTGACAGGGTTGAGCCGTACAGTGCCTTGAAATACTGCGCCGGACCAAGCTTTTTGATATTGCCCCAGCCTGAGTATTTTGAGATAAAAGAGCACTACCGTGCCGATAAACCATGTCAGTATATAGATGCCCATGTAGCATGCCATATTTTTCCTTGCAAAGCTGCCATATCTCATAACGGAATATGACACAAGCACCCCTGCAAGCACAGGAAATCCACCCACTCTGCCAATCAAAAGATTTACATACTCCATAACAGCAAAGGACAAAACAAACACACATATTACATTAATATAAGATAGATTCAATCTCTTCACGCTGCAATCCCATCTCCAATATAATAATCAAAGTCCTGTGACAGCTGTACCCCTCAGTGTGGCAGGCAACGGTTACAGACCATTAATAGCCAATAGGCTTTCCAAAATTATCTGCACAAAATAAAATAGGAAGCCGTTCACCGACTTCCCTGTTAATGCAGGAGATGGGACTTGAACCCACACGATATTGCTACCACAGGCACCTGAAGCCTGCGCGTCTGCCAATTCCGCCACTCCTGCGAACAAGCATTATTCTACCAAAAAGTTTAGAATAATGCAAGCATAAATTTAAAAAACTATACGAAATGTACGAAAAACTATAAATCTGTTACTACACCAGCTTTGATATATCTAAAACCAGTGCATCAACCTCCTCCTGTTTCGTGGCCCAGCTGGTGCAGAATCGTACTACAGTGCCATCCTTCTCTCTTCCCATCTCTTCAAAATAGTACTTCTCGGCAAGTGTCTTCTTCTGCTCATCCGATAAAATCACAAACTGCTGATTTGTAAAGCTCTCAACCCAAAACGGTACCTTCTTCTGTTCAAATGCCTCTTTAATCTGCATGGCAAGCTCATCAGCACGCTTTGTCTTTTCAAAATAATCGCCATTCTCAAGCATAGTGGCAAACTGTAAGCCCATCAGCCAGCCCTTTGCAAGCACTGCACCGTTTTGCTTCATATAAGCCTTAAAACGATACTTGATATCCTCAGCATTTATAACCAGCGCTTCGCCAAAGAGCGCACCACACTTTGTGCCACCGATATAAAAAACATCCGAAAGCATGGCAAAATCACAAAGTGTAAGGTCATTTTTATCTGAGCCCAGTCCATATCCCATTCTCGCACCATCAACAAACAGATACATGCCGTATTTCTTGCAGACAGCACTGATATCGCAAAGCTCTCTTTTCGTGTAAAGAGTACCCTGCTCAGTCGGAAATGAAATATAAACCATCTTTGGCTCCGTCAGATACTCAGGCTTTGCATTATCATAATACTCCGCGGCACACGCCTCAATCTGCGCAGCACTGATTTTACCATCCGTGTTAGGAAGCGCAAGAATTTTATGACCTGTATTCTCAATAGAAGCTGCCTCGTGGCAATTGATATGTCCCGTATCCGCTGCAATCACGCTCTGCACCGGTGAAAGCGCCGCCGCAACCACAACATAATTTGCCTGTGTCGCACCCGGAATAAATTTAATCATGGAATCATCTCTGCCAATAAGCCCCTTAATAATCTGCTCAGCCTTATCGCACCACTCATCCTCACCATATCCCGGATAGCTGGTTGTATTTGTATCCGCCAGTGCCTTCAAAATGCAATCAAATGCACCGCGGTTATAATCGTTATTAAATCTAATCATAAAAATATTTCCTTTCCTGTCTTATCATTTAGAGAGCCTGCCCCGCAACAACCAGAAGCCTTGCGGAAGATGGGTTTAGCAAGACGTCCGGGGACGTCTGTCCTGCGACCGAAGCGGAGCGGAGACCTTGGACCCATGGGGACAAGGTCCGCTTCCGCTTAAATTAAAAGGGCTAAGCCCTAAGGCTTAACCCTTTTTAATTTTATAATGCGGAAGATGGGACTTGAACCCACACGATTGCAATAATCACAAGATCCTTAGTCTTGCTCGTCTGCCAGTTCCGACACTTCCGCATGTATTTTGTTTTCGCCGCTTGTCTCACGCGACTCGTATATAATATCAGATTGTTTTCAAAAATGCAAGCACTTTTTTCAAAAAAATCATATTTTTTTACAGACTCTTTTCATAGCACAAAAACGGCTGCCCAAACAGGCTGCATTCACCCACTGTATCAAATCCAAACACTGCATACGAGCGCAGAGCCTTCACATTGAGCTTGTTGACTAAAAAATGCACACTTTTGTATCCTCTCCTTGCGAGTTCTTCCATCCCAAATACCAGCATTTGTCTCGCGATTTTCTGATTCTGAAAATCCGGATGAACCGCAAGTCTTGAAAGCTCAGCCCCCGGGTGCCAGCCAGTTTATGGCTCCAGCAATCAAGCCTCTCCACCTGTGGATCATCATCAATTGAAATCGCTGCGATAATTCTGTCCTCTTTGCTTACGGCATCAGAATTAATCTCCTGCCCATCAATCATTACAAACAAAGATTCTCTACCAAGATCAAACTCAATCTCCTTCATTCCCGGATAAGAATCATCCCATGGACAAAACTCCCTGCCTAGCTGTATCTTATACAATTTTAAAATTTCTTCTTTATTTTCTTCTGTAGCTGCTACTATTCTTCTCATTCTGTTTCTCATTTCCAACTAAATATAATGAACAAGGGGATTCAACCTTGCAAGCTTGAAGTTTGTACTCTAATGAACATGAAACTACCTTCTTATAAATGAAAAATCATATACATTTCTGAACTTTTGCGTTACTCTCTGATTGTGTGTATAACAATTATAATCACTAAAACCATCCAATACACATCCGAAAAACATCCAAAAAAGAATAACAATCCCCATACAAGAATAATTATGCCAAACATCAAATTATGCCATAATAAAAGAATTCTACTGCATGTAATGTTATAAAAACAGACAGATAATCTACTACCCATTTCTATGCTCATTTAGCAACAATATATTCCATTTCTTCGTTTTTAGAAAGAATATCTAAAAGCCTGAACACCGGTCCTGTCGGATGAGTTCTACCACCTTCCCATGCTACTGTTTTAATTGAAACCCCATATATGAAGCAAATACACTTTGAGTCATCCCCGCCTTTGTCCTAATATCCGTATTTCTTTTTCCACTATATACCTTTGGCAAAATCATATATGTTTTTACTCTCCCCGCTCCATATCCTTTCTCATAAGCTATAGCTTCCTCGAGTCCTTCTTTTAAATCCTCAAATAATGAGCTCATAGAAATCACCTCCTATTTTTAGCAGCTTCCTCTCTCAACGATTTAACTAATTTCTTTAAAACGCTTTTTTCTTCCTCTGTAAGATTTTCCTGACTCTTTTTGGAATGCTGTAATCAGATATATTACTTCATACTCCCAAAATCAGTTAACAAACTCGTACGCTACCACTTTTACCTCTATTCTGGAGGAAATCTGACCTTCGCGAATTCCACCAGTTCCTTCCATTATAGGTCCTGACACAGGATCTTTAAGTAACATTATCTGAAGCGCTCGTAATTCATCCTCACCTAATCCAATCTCTTTCCATCTTTTTGAAAACAACGGAACCTCTATAAAAGTTCTTGTCATTTGTAATTTTCCCTTCTCTTTTTAACCATATTACACCCTATATTATAGGGTGTCAACACAATTCATCTTTATAAAACATAATTTTATCAATTTTCTTTATTGTCGACTGTATTTTACTGCTTTCACGACTGTCTCAATGCAATTAATTGTTAATGCCAAAATGATGATTGAGAGAAATACCTTATTATAGTGTATAAAAACATGTGAAATACCTTCTGCATCCGTTCCAAGTAACTGCTCAATACCATCAAAAAATCCACTATTCATAATCCTATCATTTAACAGCCAAATGATTGTTAATACTCCATCAATAATATTGGTAATAATTGTAACAAGCATCACCCTTTTGGTATAGCTGCCATCAATAAGTCTCACACTGTCCCTTGTAACACCCAAAATTCCAAATGCAAGAATGAAATACCATGTTTGTCTGATATATTCTAAATTAAAAAGTGGTTCATACACAACTACCCCATTTTTTACAAATGCAATGCATAAAATCTGTGGGCATACAAGAAATACAAGAGTAAAGATAACCGAAAAAACAATTCCTACAATCGCATCTACTTTTGAAATCCTATTAGACTTTTGTGGAACAGGAGGCAAATTATCTATTCCATCATTTAACCCATCCACCTTAATTCCTTTTTTATAAAAGAATGCAAATAATAATGTCACAAATGCAAATCCTGTCAATATACCGCCAAAAATCCCACCGATGGTTCTATAGATAGCTATATACCAGATTGTATGCGATGTTAATGCTGCCATAATTTGGGCAAGTAACATTCCTCCACTGATGCACACTGTCACAATTTTCAATACATACACATATAAACTGTAATACGGCTGTCCAATCAAACAATCCTGTGTTTCACCTTTATATTTCGAAGCTAACTCATTCGGGGTTCCCAGTTCCGTTAAAACAACTTTGATATCACGCTCCGTTGGAGTAACATCCTCACATCGTTCCTCCAACATATCTTGTATGATCGTCTCTAATTCCGCCGCCACGTCTTTTTTCATGGCGGATTTCATATGTTTTGTAACTGCATAAATGTATCTGTCGATCAAATCATTTTTTACCATTTATTCTTCCTCCATTAAAACATTGATTGACTGTGAAAATTTTTTCCAGTGTTCTTTAATTTTTTTATAAACCAGCTTCCCATCTTCTGTGATGATATAATATTTTCTTGGCTTCGTTGCCTCAGTTTCCCATTCACTTTTTAGCAGACCTTGACTCTCTAGTCTTCTCAGAGGATATAATGTATTTGCCTTTCTATCGAAATACCTTTTCCTTCTAATTCCTTTACCAATGAATATCCATACATTGGTTTATTTAGTTGAATGCTAACACTACCATGATGAGTGTGCCCGTCTGAATTCTAAAATTAATCCTGAAACAATTTCATCACAATTCATCAAATCTCCTCCCTAGGTATCCTTTATTTAAAATCCATGTGTTTATTTTATGTTGTGTATTTGCACACTATAATGATTTAACATAGTATACTGTAGTATCACACATCATGTCAACTCAGAAGTTTATCCTTTGCATTTTAATTTTTGCATATTATACCCTATATTATAGGGTGTCAACACAATTCATGTACTCCTTACATTTAATACAATAACGCTGAAAAATGTAGGTGTCAGTGACAGGGAATAATGCAGGATTTTGATATGTGATTAGCGATAGTGTAGATAAAACAAAAGGACAGTGTCCCTCTCAACACTGTCCTCCCTAATTACATGATTGAATTTCATAATCTTGTAATTCGTGATATATACCTTCTATGATGACCCTACTTCCAGCCACTCTATAAACCAATAAATATCTATGCTTTGCAAAACTTATTTATCATATGCTTTTCTGCCAACTCTGAAGAGTTCTACATGCAAACTTCTCATTTTCTTATTTCACCAGCATCCTCATAGTGTAACCCCATACTTCTGCGCAATCGCTTGCATATTTCCCTTCCGGGCGCCACTTCAATCTGATGAGGCGCTCTGTCCCCTTCATGTACAATCATGGAAAACCTTTCCATCTGTGTGCTCTGCCTTCTGTTCTTCATTCATTTCCTCCACATAAATGCCAGCTTATGCATATGTGTATTATAAATGGTCCTCACATTCCTTATGTAAAATTGCCCTGACACTGTCCTTGGCAGTAGTATCCCTCTTCAAACGAAGTGGTAGAAAATGATTCATTCATCAAAGCAGACTCCTGCTGTCCAGCCTCCTCATAGATTGCCTTAAAACGCTTACATTCTTCCCCAAGCCTTCTAAATCCAATGTCTTGTCCTCATCTGCCGGGAAATGGGTTGTAGATACCGTAACGGGGAAAATGTAAATGCTTTTCCCGGAATATATATGCCACCCTGCGCCAACACAAACAAGCCCAACAGCCTGTGTAATTGTCGTCTTTTCCCCCTCAGGTTGGCACCTGTTAAGATATACACTCTCCTATTCCGGTCGAATCCATATCATTCGGTACAATATTCCCGGACTCCTCTGTCTCAAAAGCAAGCTTTAAATTGTAAATTCCAGTGCCTGCATCATATACGGATCAGATTCATTTTCTCCCCTTTATATACAGAAGCTTTAGCAAAGGTAAAGCCCTGTCCCTGCAATTTTTGGATGTACTCCGCCCATTTGATATAGTAGAGCAGCTCCGGAATCAAGTCTGTCATGTCGGTAATGGTAATAGAAACATATTTGTTCAGTACTTCTCTGACTCTTTTCACCATATGGGAAATCATATGGTTGACGATTCGGTCTGTATAACGAGTCACATCCTTTGCCTGATCTCCCTCGGGAAGCTTCACAATACCACCCCGGCTTTCCGACCGCATAACAGCTGTATCCATCACCTTCTGCATAGGAGTGCTAATCACCGCGTCCGCATTCACATCAAACGGCTGAAATTTGAAATTCTTTTTCCATATGGTATCCTCATTGATCCGATCCTTTGACGCAATATGGTCATAAAAATTGCCCAGGATTCCGGACTTTGTAAAATATTTGCTGTTTACAGATATCAGACCGATTCCGTCCGCTTCAAAGCGGTCATTCAAGTTAATACCCACCGTAATGCTCTTAAGCTGTGAAGTGTCCATTTTCAGTTCTGAGATATCTTTTTTCAGTTCTGCAAATCCGTTGTCCGCATAGATTTTCTCCACATAGGCTTTTAAACCCAGAAAGCCTGCGGAATGAATGTCCGAAGCTGCCAGACATGTATGAAGCGCATCCACACACTTGATATAATCATTAAGCTCGTCCAGCCGATGCAACAGATCCCAGATACAGGCACTCTCATCATATTCCCGGTTAAAGCTACCGTACTCCCTCAGAAAGCTGATGCGCTCGAGTATTTCCATAAGATCATCACGCATTTTTTTCTGTTGAAGGACATCCTCGAAAATATCGCAGCGGTACTGTGTCACCGCCGGATCTGCATACATACGCGCCATCACGTTTTGGATGTAGTTCTGCTCCCGCTCCTTTGCTGACAGCTTTTTACAGATTTGATCCATTCCCAGATCATGCATAGTCACATCACTCAAGGTCCGGTATTGTGCATTTGTATCCGGGTATAATAAACTGTATTTTTTCTGACTCATAAGATTATCCTCCTTCTGACATTCTAATTATGCAATTTTGAACGAAATCCGTATAATTTAGCTACCACAACCAGAGCCTTGCGGAAGATGGGTTGCAAGACGTCCGGGGGACGTCTGTTACCACAACGACCAATGGGCGGAGACCTTGGACCCATGGGGACAGGGCCGCTTCCCTTCTAAAATCAAAAGGGCTGAAGCTAAGGCTTAACCCTTTTTAATTTTATAATGCGGAAGATGGGACTTGAACCCACACGATTGCAATAATCACAAGATCCTTAGTCTTGCTCGTCTGCCAGTTCCGACACTTCCGCATATATTTGATTTTCTGTCGCTTGTCTCACGCGACTTTGATATAATATCAAATCAAACCAAATATGTCAACACTTATTTCTATTTTTACATATTATTTTTCATTTATTATGCATTTAAGCTAGTCCAGACCCGCCTTTATCCGATCCTGTATATTGACCAGACACTGCAGGAGAACAGGATTGAACTGTCCGCACTCTCCATCCAGAATCATCTGCATTGCCTTTTCATGTGAAAACGCTCTCTTGTACACACGATCGCTTGTCAGGGCATCATATACATCAGCTACAGATACCACCTGTGCCGAGATTGGTATATCCAAAATGAATAGCATGTGCTTTTTTCTATATCTTCTTCGTGCATGTTACACCTTCTTCGTCAGATATATTTCTCCTCAAAGCTTTCTATGCACATTGGCTTATCGAAGAAATACCCTTGTATGTAATATATTCCCATCTTCTTAATAATAGCATATTGCCTGTCAGTCTCAACTCCCTCCACGCAGACATGTACTCCTATTGTGTTGGCAAGCTCTGTAACCATCTTGACAAATGCATCAGAAAAATCATCCTCCCCAAGATGCTCAATGAAGCATTTATCTATTTTAATGATATCAAGAGGCATCTCCCTGATATGGTTGAGTGATGAATATCCTGTACCAAAATCATCCAGTGCAACCTTAACACCAAGCGCCTTTATCTCACTGAGTATCCGCTTCATGCGCACCATGTCATTGATTGCCAGACTCTCTGTCACCTCAAGACACAGATTTCCCGGTTCTATGCCCACCTCGTCAATTATGCCTTTGATTTTCTTAACTATGTCATTCTGCAGCAGCTGCACCACAGACAGATTTACGTTGACCTTGTAGTCAGGATGTCCCATGTCATTCCAGTACCTGCAGTGCTTCGCCGCCTCTCTTAATACATGCTCCCCGATCGGGTTTATAAGCCCAAGATACTCAGCAAGCGGTATAAAGTCAACCGGATTTATAAAGCCCATGGTTGCTGAATTCCATCTGACAAGAGCCTCTGCACCTGCACAGACATCCTCCCCCTTCACGTTTATAATCGGCTGAAAGTACACGGTGAACTCATCGCACTCATTCATTGTGGCTTTTCTCATGTGCTTTTCAAGATCAAGACGCTTTGTGCTTGTGCCATCAATACCCTCGTTGTAGAACTCTATACGGTTTTTCCTTCTTTCTTAGCATTGAAAAGAGCTATATCAGCTCTTCTTATGACATCCTCCACAGTGCTTGCATCTGTCGGGAAAAATGCCACTCCGGCACTTATTGTACAGTAATAATCCTCTCCCTTCAAGAACCACGGTCTGACAAATATCTGCTGTATATCATTAATGATACTCTCCAGCCTGTCAACAGAGCTGCCTGTCACTATGACGATAAACTCATCGCCACCCATCCTGTAGCAGTGGTTCTCAATTCCCTTCACCTGTGTCAGGCTGTTCGATATAGCTTTTAAAAGCACATCTCCGTACTGATGGCCAAGCCCGTCATTTATATGCTTGAAATCATCCAGATCTATATAAATCATCGCACCTCTGGTGTCGTTTTTCACTGAATCATCTATAAACTTAGCCAGATCCTGCTCTACATCTCATCCCCTGTTATAGCCCTGTCAGGAAATCATTATTGGCCTGGTTCTCAATGCGCTGCTGATAACGCTTCTTCTGTGTGATATCATACAGTGTAACGATTGCTGCTGCGGCCATCCACCCACGCTATGCCTGTGCGATGAATATCAAACCACTTGTCCTCCTCCGTCACGTAGACCTCTGTAAAGCTCCGGCTCTCTGCAGTATGGGAAAAAATATATTTTTCCAGCTTGTTCTGTTCGATTATATTTGAAAGCAGCTGCTTACAGTAATTATTCATGTAAAGTATCTCTGACTTAGACATATCAGCCACGTATATACCGCAGCCGGAGTTTTCCAGTATCGCTTCAGCGAAGCATAGAGCCGCAAACGAGTTATTGTATCTTTTTGTGAGAATACTTTGAATGACGCGCTTCGTATCATTTAAAAACTTCACATCATAATATTTTTCCCAGCTTCTGTCATCCTTCTCATCAAAAAAGCACACATACATCTGAGTCCTGTTATCTATATTTACAGGCTGGAATATGGCTGCCCTCATAGCCTGCTTCTCCATGAAAAGGCGGAATTTCTCCGGCATCACAGAGTCTGATGATATAATGTAAGGCTTTCCGGTGAAAAAAGGCACCTCGGTAATTGATATTGTATCAAACGGCTTTCTGCCATAGCTTACAATCACATCCAAATGCATGCCGTCCACGTTTTTGCGGATGATAAAAGCACCGGTAAGCTTTATGGTAGTAACTGCACTCTCCAGTGCTTTTTGAGCCATATCAGTAAAGCTTCCATCCATCTCAAGCAGTTTTATAACAGAATTGATAGCCTCAAGCATATGAAACTGTTTCTTGATTTCCTCATCTGACTTCCTGATAAGCGAAAGTGCCTCATTCGCAGCATCCTCATCTCTCTTTGTGATCAAAAGCTGTCTGGTCATAGTCTCCAGGAACTCAATTGTTCTGTTAAGACGCGCTTCACCGGTAATAATTATGCCATCAGGAAGCATGTTTCTCTCATCATTAGACATCTGCTCATCAATTACCGCAGCTATAATCCAATATATATCGTGGGTATTGTCCACTCTTACAATCAGACCATACAGCCTGATATAGTCCTTATCCAGAGGTTCATCTATGAGATTCTCAACCCTGCAGTCCGACAGTCTCAAAAGAAGGTTTTCGTATTTTTCCTCACCAATAAAGGTAAGCATACTCTTCCATTTATCGTTACATTGACACACCTCTGTCATGACTCCATCCTTTTTTGTCAGACACGACAAATATATTCCGTTGACCATGCAGAAATAATCCTGTATTTTTTGAAAAAGCTTGGAATCTGACATATTTTCCTCCTAAAAACTCACGCAAATCAATCCTCATATCTGATAACAAACAAATAAAAGTCTTTCTTATCGAGAATACATGTCTCCTGAAGCAGACGGTATTCGACACGCAGCCTGATTTGTTTCTTCACAAACCCAATCTCATTTGAATACATGACTATGATTCCGCCGGATACCAGATGCTCTGCGGCCTTGTCGAAAAACCTCTCGTAAAAAAGCTCCATCTCCGCCTTGGTCTGTCGGTTACGAACCGGCATATCCGTAATCAGCTCATCAAATTTGTAGTCATGTCTGAAATCAAAGAAATCCCTGTGTATAAAATTAATTCTTGTTTTGGCAAACGCAGCATTCTCTCTGCCCATAGTGATTGCATCTCCATAGGTATCTGTAGCATATATCGCGTGCCGGAACTAAATGTGCGCGCTCTATAAGCAGTGTACCAACTCCGCAGAACGGATCCATGATGCTGTGCCGTTTCCTTAAGATACGGCTTTGTCGGAAACAATAAGTGCCGCTTGTGACGGATGCATCGACGTAGGAAGCACATTCTTTCTGTATGCAAATCTATTATCCTGTATAGAACATAATCATGCAAGACAAAAATTGTCATTTTTTGTCGGTATGAGCTTAATCACCACGTCGTAATCATTTGGCGAATTGATCATCCTGCCCGCAAAATGCATATCGATAGCTTTCGCAAGCCTGCTCTGGTACGCCGCATCTGCCGTGCTCTCAATACGATAGTAAAACGGACCACCCTCTCGGTGCATGCGTCTTAATATATCATACATATCTGACTCTGCAAGAAGTCCGGCTGCTTCCTGTGCATCCTTTGGCAGAAGCGATGCTGCATGTATGGTAAAGTACATTTTTCTGAATGTGCGCACCTGCATGATAAGAGGTATATTGTCAGTCTTTACAAGCACTCCAAGCGGATGCAACTTTGTATCCTTAACCGGTATCTGACGTCGTACCACCTCTCTGTGAAGGCGGTTTGTCATCAGAAGCAGCTCAGCCTTTACTCCCTCGAGCACAGGTGTATGGTGCTTTATCCCATTATATTTAATCAAGATTTTATTTATCTCGTTTAATTCTTCCTCAATATGCTTCCTATTTTCAGCTGTGACCGTCATATGCTCAAGATCTTTTGCACGCGTTCCATAAGCTGTGGCAAGAGCTCTTTGCAGTCCAGCTGTGACAGCGCCGCCAGATATGAGCCCTTTACAAAGCGCATCTGTTCAGCCTCGTATGCTTTAAAAACCTCATCAGAAAGCTGTGACATATGAAGATCTCCTATCAGAAGCGCTGCGTTCTTTCTGGTTTTTGCATCTTCTGCTCCCATAAACGACACAAGCAGCTCATCTTCTCCTGCAAGCAGCTTTAGAGCCTCTGCTAATGCATTTTCATCTTTAATCTCCTGTCTGAGGCTGCTCAGATTCTGACGTACATTCTCTTTTTTTAACAGATTTCCGATAATTTCCTTCATTTTTTAAATCATCCTTTAATTTATTGTATATTGTCAGTTTTGGCTTGCCTCTTCCTTTGGCACACCATTTTCTTCGATGTATGTATCCAGATCCTTGTGAAACTGCTCCCACGCATCCTCATGCTCCACGAAGTATAGCGGACACTTCTTGCCTGTCACATCGTAGTGCCTTATTACATCATCAGCACTCAGATCATACCGCCCCATAAGCCATGTGGTGAGCTCTATGAGCGACTGGTATGTGTACTGTCGTTGAACTTTCCTGTCTCATCCTCTATACAGCACTCTATCGATATTGTGTCACTGTTTCTGTTATTAGATGCATACGATATCTCATTGCAAGGTATGCACTGCACTATCTCACCCTCTAATCCTATAACAAAGTGTGAGCTTGCTTTGGTCTTTTTGGTCTCTGCCAGGCCATTGAAATAGTCTCTGTTTTGTCTGGCTGACGTACCCGGATTTGCTGTATAATGGACAACTATGCCGTTTACCTTCTCTAGTGCCTTCTGTGGTCTGGAATACGGATTGGGTGTCAGCAGCTGTACATCAAGCTTTGGCTGTATAGGATTGTAAAGAGTACTGGTCACCTCTGCCTTTACCTCTTCCTGCTTTGCCTTTTTGCCCCTTAAAGCTCCCAACTATGATTATCGTTGCAATTATAAGTATTATCATGCCTATAACAATGCCATTGCCAATAAGCTGCTTTCTTCTAACCTGGGCGCGGTGTCTCTTTCTATATTCTTCGCGCTTTCTCTGTCTTATCTTTTCATACTCGTCCATTTAATTATCCCCGGTTATCTCTTTTGTTTGCTTTTATATAGCTATTCCAAGCTTTTATAAACATTTGCATACATATAAGAATATTTTAGCACAAATCGTCTTATTATGCCACATAAAATAGTATGTAAAATAATACAAAAGCACCAGATATTACGACGTAACATAATACCCGGTGCTTTATTATAAATGTATATTCTTATTAACAATCTCACACTTAATCTCGTGAACCCATCCATCCGGTCCATCAATATGGCCCATCTGAATGCCTGTAAGTGTGTATCACGAAGCTTCTTTGTGACAGGTCCCATCTCATCCATACCGCTTGGGAAGCAGATTTCCTTGCCGTGGTCTACAATCTTTCCTACCGGTGAGATTACTGCTGCTGTTCCGCAAAGTCCACACTCAGCAAAATCCTTTACCTCATCAAAGAGCACCTCTCTGTGCTCAACCTTGAGTCCTAAGTACTTCTCTGCAACTACCATCAGTGAACGGCGTGTGATTGATGGCAGGATGCTGTCTGTTAGGTGTAACAAATTGTGCCATCCTTAGTGATAAAGATGAAGTTTTCCACCTGTCTCCTCTACCTTTGTACGTGTTGCAGGATCGAGGTACATATTCTCTGCAAAGCCCTGTGCATAGTGCATCTACAATGGCATGAAGACTCATTGCATAGTTGAGTCCGGCCTTGATATGTCTGTTCCGTGAGGTGCTGCTCTATCAAAGTCTGACACACGGATTGTGATTGGCTTTGCGCCACCCTTGAAAGTATGGTCTACAGGTGTTACAAGGATTCTGAACTGATACTCATCAGCAGGCTTTACACCGATTACTGCGTTTGTTCCCATAATGTATGGTCTGATATAGAGTGTAGTGCGCCTGAGCCGTATGGTGGAACCCATGCAATTTGCCTTTACTACTTCCTCAACTGCCTTTACAAATCTATCCTCCGGGAATACAGGCATCTCAAGTCTCTCACATGAATCCTAAGACGCTGTGCGTTTAAGTCAGGTCTGAAGCAGACAATTCTGCCATCCTCTGTTGTGTATGCCTTAAGTCCTTCAAGCATGTCTGTGCATACTGGAATACTCCCGCACACTCATTAAGTGTCACTGTATGATCCTTTGTGAGCTGTCCATCGTCCCACTTTCCATCTTTATAATTAGAAACATAGCTGTAATCTGTTTCCTGGTAGCCAAAACTAAGGTTTGACCAATCGATATCCTTCTTTTCCATCTTTATATCCTCCGTTTCTTTACGGATCCGATATAACCTAGCGTTATCATATATCGGGTCTACTATCATTTATGCTCATTCTAGTACAATAGAAAAAAAATGTCTAGTACTATTTTTTTATAATAACTATAACTTAAGTTTCTATATAGATTTTTTTACTATTATAAGATAAGGCCTGACTTTTTCTTACTTTTTTCAATAGCTGTATTAAACCTTCCAAACGGACGCCCAAGCAGCAGTCCGATCACAAGCGATATTGCTATAAATATAAGAAGAATCGCAAGATCCTTGCAATAATCAAAGCGGTACATGCCTCCCACGCACTCTCTTAGGGCATTCATGGCATAGTTAAACGGCATGAACTTATACAGTGCTCTGTACACCTGCGGCAGCACCTCAACCGGGAATGTGCCGCCTGCGCCTGCCACCTGAATGACCATAATGACTACTGCTACAGCCTGTCCCACATTGCCCAAGGCTGCTGTGAGCGAATACATAAGAAGCGTGAATACAAGGCTTGTCAGTGCGCTTGCACACCAGAAAAGGAACGGATGCCTGCACTGTATTCCGACAAAGAACAAATCACCGAGCACTGTCACAAGTGTCTGAATCTGGCCTATCACAAAAAATGTGATATATCTGCCAAAAAACTTATGTACGCTGTTTACTTTGCCAAGTGATTTTATATCGTCAGTGTCCTTTACCTTTGTTTTCACAAGTGCAACAGTTATAAGACCTCCCACCCACAGAGCCAGCACTGTGTAAAACGGTGCCATGGCTGAGCCATATGTGGATATCTCATATATCTTCTGCTCATCCATAGACAGCGGTGATGTCACAAACTGCGCAATGAGTGTCGGATCTGTCCGAAGCAGCTTTACAATCTCATTAAACTGCTCATCGTTTGACAAATTATCAAATCCTGATATAACATTCTGCAAACCATCTCTGATCTGCTGTACATACTGTCTGGTATTTACAATATCTGCATTTCCTGATTTAAGAACTGCCGAATAGTCATCGAGTGCTTTTTGTATATCCGGGAAGCTGTTGTCCAAAGAACCAAGCATGGACTGTGTCTCAATAAGTGCATATTCTATATCATATACCGCTCCTGTGAGATTCGGTGACACGCTGTGGTCAAATGTATTTTTAAGTGTATCTATTGCAGACTTGGCACTTGACACATCCGCTTTTATTGATTCCTTAAGAAGCTTTAGCTTATCTGCCGTCAATTCAGTATCAGACTTAAGGTCTTTTATCTGTGTTTTAATGCTTTGGATATTATTTCTGACAGCCTCTATCTGTGAACTATCCACTCCATTTAAGCCTTGAATGGCGACAAGAGTATTCTCTGCAAGCTGTTCTACCGTATCAAAGCCCGCCAAAGAAACAGATATATCCGCAGTATCAGCATCCGCTAATCCCGATGCATTTAAGAGCTGTATGGAGTTTTCCAGCACATCGAGCTGGCTGTTTATGTTTGATAAGCTTATGTCGACCATCTGTGTGATGGTTTGTGCTGTCTGTGCACCCGAAAGCACCGATGACTGCATGCCGCTTACCGATGACTGTCCCCCGTCAATCAGCCCCTGCACACTCGGAAGCAGTGACTGTGTCGAGCCTATCAGGCTGTCTGCTGAATCCGTGAGCATGGCAAATGTATCGAGCATGCCTGCATATGTAGAAAGAGTCGTATCCATATCCTTTAGCTTGTCAACAACTGTTCCGGCCAGGTTATCGCCTGATTTGCCGTCTCCCACTATGAGCTCTCCCGACTTTGACGCTATCTTTGTAATCGTGCTCACCATTGAAGAGTTTACAGACTGCTGCACCGTGGTCTTGACCTTTGAGGTTATCTTTGTTGCTATGGCATTTTTCTTGCTGTTTTCATAGTATTCTATCTGCGGATTGACCGGCTCACCGCTTAGGAAGCTAAGCATATCAGCTGAAAAATCCTTCGGCACTATAAATGCTGCATAGCACTTTCCACTATAAACATACTCCAGTGCCTCTTTACTGCTATCTGTGAAAATCCAGCCAATTGCATCGTTTTCCTTCAGTCCCTTTATGACGCTGTCTCCCATACATAGCTTTAAATCACCGACGCTCATCCCCTCATCCTCAGAATATACTGCTATGTGCATCTGTGATGTAGCTTCCTCTCCGTAAGGATCCCAGTTGGACATAATATTAAACCATGCGTACAAAGCCGGGATAATGCCAAGTCCCATAATAATGACTATGGCAACCACATTTGTAGATATGCGTTTCAGGTCAGCCAATATATTTGAAATATTTTTTCATTGCTCGGCATCCTCCCTGTACTGCTGCATCGTATCAAATCTCTGCTCCACTCCGGCTATTTCCTGTACCCTGTCCTCAATCTGCACGACAGGACTCACGCTCATATTCTGCGCATCACAGCCGCTTATCTCATTCATCTTCTCCTGCAGCTTATAGTCCACATACTCGACTCCGATTAAATACACTGCAATAGCAAACAGACTCACTATCCACAGCACAAGAAAAATGATTTTGGAGCTGTCCGGCACAATCATCAGCAGCACAAGAAAAAAGAGCGGAATGATGTATATGCACCTTAATCCTATTTTTATCCGTTTTTGATTCTGCTCATGGATGGTCTTTTCATATCCGACCAGCTTATCGTACATCTCGCGCAATCTCTTATCATCGGATGGCGGCTGCTCATTCACATTATTATTTGCATTATTATTCATATCATTATCCATATTGGAATCTTTATTACTGTTTCTACCTGTATCCTGCATACTTTCCTTCCCGCTTTATAGCTTACGGCACATCAGAAGTACCATATTAATATGCCAATTATCAATTTATTAATTGTACATTTAACTATAGCATCTCAGAATCTTCCATACGCTTCTCTATAAAATGATTGAGTCTGATAAACGGCTTTCGTATCACAAGTCCTATCACCAAAGAGGCTGCGCCAAAAAGTAAAAGCGTGATATAACATTTGCCGAGTGTGTTTTCGTACATACCTCCTATACACTCCCTCATCGCATTTATCGCATATGGGAATGGGAAGAAAATATACACTGCCCTGAAAAATGCCGGCAGCGCCTCTATCGGATATGTGCCGCCGCTTCCTGCAATCTGAAGTACCATGACAACCACCGCCAGTGCCTTTCCTATATCACCAAAGGATATGGTCAGAGAATATATGAGCAGTGAAAATGTAAGGCTTGTCACTGCGCCTGTCACAATAAATGAAACCGGATGCACACACTGTATTTTAAGCAGGTATAAATCACCCAGCACAATGATAAAAGTCTGTACCTGTGACAGTAAAAAGAATGTCAGATATCTGCCAAAATAAAGCTGTGAAGGCTTTAGTTTCCCAAGCCCCTTGGCATCCGCGTGAACCTTTACCAGCGAAACAAGTATAGTCATGCCCACCCATATGGCAAGTGTCGTGTAAAAAGGTGCTACTCCGGAGCCATAATTGGCTATCTCGTAGATATAATTATCTGATACCTGCACCGGCTCTGAAAAGAAGCTGCCAAGCTTTTCAGGATTCCCCGAAAGCAGATTCACTATGATATCAGCTTTTTCATCCTCAGAGGCTGCTTCAAGCCTGTTGAGTGTCGTATTTATCTTGTCAGATGCTGATTCTATAATACTCTTAAGCTGTGTAATGCTCATATTGAGTGTGTCAAGCGTACTGTCCACTCCGTCAAATACCTGCGCCATAGAGCCTGATGTCTGGCTTAGATTGCCAAGTGTGGTCTGCATCGAATCAAGCACCGACGACATACTGCCTATCATGCCGTCCACCTGCGGCACTATCTGTGAGGTATATGTATCATTTAGCGATGACGCAGTCGTTGAAAGAGCTGACATAACACTCTTAAGTGTTTCCTCAGAATTCTGTGTCTTTCCCGATAAATCCACAGACAGTGTACTTTCTATCATGCTCCTTGTCTGCTCCTTAACAAGCTCTATATTGGAAATAAGTGTGCCGACATGGGTATCGTCCATATCCGGCTTTATTTTGTTGATTTTGTCCTCAAGATTGTCAATATTACCTTTCAAAGCATCCGCTGACTGTTTAATATTTTGCACATCACTTTGAATCGTATTTACATCCTGTGACAGATTTGCATCTGAAATCTGCTTTGATATATCATCAATCGAGCTCTCCACCTTTGCTAATGCCGATGTGATATCTGCACTAAAGCTGTCGAAAGATTGTCTGGTGGACTGCAGATCATTTTTACTCTCTTCAAGCCTGTCTGTGCCCTTTGCAAGCTTATCCTGTCCATCTTTGAGTGCTTCGCCCGTTTCTTTGGACACCTGTGATAATGCCTTATTTCCGTCAATAAACGTATCTATCATGGCATCGTACTGCGCAAGACTCTCAGATACCGCTTCAAGCTTACCGGTCATCTGCCCCACAGCATCCTTTTCCTTCATGTCATCGGATATTACGTTGGTCTCCTTAAATACCTGCTCTGCAAGCACCTTTATAAACTGCTTATTAATACTTGATTTAACAGCACTTGCTGCACTGTCCGTTATCTTTGTCGCAACAGCATTTTTCTTGTCGTTGAGATAGTAGGTAATCCTTGGATTTTCAATATTGTCAGCTACACCATGATACATGCTGTAGGTAAACTGCTCATCTATGACAAGCGCAGAATAATATCTGCCGGACTTAACACCCTCAACAGCCTTTTCCTCTGATTTAACAAATTTCCAGCCTATAGTATCCTTTTGCTTTAATGACTCTACCACACCATCGCCCATATTGACAGTTTCGCTGTCATTCTTCGTCCAGCCTTTGTCAAGATTGACTACTGCAATTGCTATATTTCCGGTGTTGCCATACGGGTCCCAGTTGGCATAGATATTAAACCATGCATACAGCGCAGGCAGCACGCACAGTCCAATAACTATAATGAGTACAAGCACATTTCGGAATATGCCGCACATATCTCTTTTAAAAATTCTTAAAATATCAGCCATGAATCATCCTCTTATATCCGGTGTTTATATCCGGTGCTGTTTAAGCTCCCCAATAAAATACAAGGAGCCAAATGCAACATTTTTCGTATCTCTTTTCAGGTGCTTTCTTATCTCATCAACTCCTGAAAGCTCTGTTGCCTCAACTCCCTCTTTCTGATAAAATCAGCAAGGTGCGATGCCTGCAGTGCCCTGTCTGAATCCGGTGTCACTGTATAAAACTCCTCAGCAAGAGGTAAAATCTCACGTATCATGGCATCGTAGTCCTTATCAGCCATGACTCCCATGAAAAGCAAAATTTCTCACCCGGATACATCTGCATGAGGCTCTCCCTAAGTGCATCAACTCCATTGCTGTTGTGTGCTCCGTCCACCAGCAGAAACGGCTCCTTTGATACTATCTCCATGCGCCCCGGCCACACAGCTTCTTCAAGTGCACTTTTTATCCTGTTATTCAGGTCTGTTTTCTCGCTCTTTGGCCCTGTCTTATCATATTGCATTTCATATTCCGGCCCGCCATAGTGCTTTCCCAGCACATACCGCGCCGCAAGCTCTGCCGCTGCAGCATTCTCCCACTGAAATGTGCCACAAAGCCTCAGTGCATAGCCGCTGCAGCGTGCTATATCGCTTTGCTCCACAGTAATTATCCGTGCATGCTTTTTTTGCGTTTCCTGCTCAATCACCTGCATGGCACGTTTATCCTGCTGTTCCACCACCACTGTGCGTTTTCCTTTATGATACCGGCCTTCTCAGCCGCTATATCCGCTATATCACTGCCAAGGATAGCCATATGGTCATAGCCTATCTTTGTAATAACGGCACATTGCGGTGTGCCGATTGCATTCGTTGAGTCAAGTCTGCCTCCGAGCCCTGTCTCAATGACCATATAATCGCACTGCTGCTCCTCAAAGTACAAAAGAGCCATGGCAAGGCAGTAGTCAAACATCGTAAGTCCTATGCCAAAATCTATATCAAGCAGATAGTTTCCAAGCCGTGTGACATCCTCCTTAGGTATCATACGCCCATCAACCGTGATGCGCTCCTCAAAATCTACCAGATGCGGTGATACAAACGTGCCTACCCTCATATGCTCTTTTTTTAATATACTAGAAAAAAAAGCGCACACCGAGCCCTTTCCATTGGTGCCTGCCACATGGATATACGGTATTATGCGCTTTTGCTTTCCTTTTTCTCTCAGCACCTTTATGACCTGTGCTGTCACCACCACTCCCGGCTCATTGCCGAAACGGCGTGTGTTTTCTATTTTGTTTAAAACCTGTGTGTAATCTAAATTTCCCATGCCATCATTATAATATATCCGGCCGATAAAATAAAGACCATATCCTTATACTGCTATAATAATGCCCCCGTCATTTGCATACATGCTTGAGATGCCGGCAGTATCCACAATGACAATCTTCTTAAATCTGGCAAGTTTCTCAAGGCATGCCTTCACATACGTGCACGCTCCGCAGTTGCAATAGTGAAATTGCAAGAATCCTGTGCTCACAGTCCTTTGTGGCAGCCACAACATCCTCTACCATCTTGGCAAGTGCCCTCTTCATGCCTCTGGCCTGGCCAAGCTGCTGTATTGAGCCCTCATCGGTTGAGCCCATGACAGGCTTTATGTTTAAAGTGCTGGCCACAAAAGCCTTCAGGTTGCTTAATCGTCCTGCCTTTCTTAATGTATCAAGAGTCTCAAGCACAAAGAAGGTATTCATTGAAGCTATATACTCCTCTGTCTGCTTTACAACCTCATCAAATGAAAGTCCACTCTCTTCAAACTCCTGTACCTTCATGCCGATTAGTGTCTCGCCTATAGATGCTGAGCGGGAATTGAATACATAGATTTGCTTGCCACAGTCCTCATGCTCCTCGTTGTACAGATTGACTGCTAAAACAGCGCTGTTGTATGAGCCGCTGAGCTTGCCCGAAAGTGTGACAACATAGATATGATCAGCCTCCTCCCTCAAAGGCCTGCATATATTCCTCAGGAGACGGGCATGACGACTTTGGTCCCTTTACACTCTCCCTTACTCTTCTTAAGAAATCATGCTGGTCAAAACTCTCATCATCGCGGATTCTGTATCCATCAACATCAAGCTCGAGTGCCACATTGCAAAAATGTTCATCCTTCTTAAGGCTATCTGTGAGCTCACCACAGCTATCTATTATAATCTTATACATATCTATTCCTCCTGCACTATATGATAATAAAAGTTTAAATTACTTTTTTAAAAGCTATTTCATTCCGTAACAAGTAGTTTTCATTACTACGTCATATTAACACGAAAGCTAAACTTATGCAAGAGGTTTCTGTATTTATTTTCCCATAATGGTTATCTGCCATTTAATGGTACCCGAAAAAGGCCGTCACACAGTCGCTTAAGGCTTTCATGTCGCGTACTCCCATAAGCTCACAGGCTGAGTGCATTGCAAGAATAGGTATACCTATATCCACAGTCTTTACCGGCAGAAGCGTACCTGCAATCGAGCCCAGTGTGCTGCCGCCACGGCTGTCCGAACGATTCACAAAACGCTGGTAAGGTATGCCCTTTTCATCACACAGCTGACAGAGAATGGCGATAGCCTGTGCATCCGTAGCATACGACTGCGAACACGCCTGCTTGATACAAAAGCCTTTACCCATGACAGGCTTATTTGTGATATCCATCTTTTCCTTTTTATTAGGATGAAGCGCATGAGCCACATCAACAGACAAAAGCATGGCATCATATATGCTCTCATCTATTTCATTTTCTGAAAGGTCCATATTTCTTAAAATACGCCTGAGCATATCGTGAAGCATTATAGAGGCAGCGCCCTGCTTACTGTTACTTCCAATCTCCTCATGGTCAAAAAGCGCTATGATGTTTATTCCATCAGCTCTGTTTCCATCCTCTATCGCATCAAGAAGAGCCCTGCAGGATGACTGGTTGTCGATTCTCGGTGATGAAATCATGGTGTCATTCACACCGACAAAGCAAGGCTCCTCCACACAAAATGTATTGAGCTCAAAGTCTATGATATCGCTCTTTTCCACAGACAGCTCTCTAGCCAGAAAACTAAGGAAATAATCCGTGGTCATTTCATCCTCAGGTATTGAATCAAGCACCGGCATCAGATCCACCTGATTATTTATCCTCGACTCCCTTATTCACATCCCTGTTCATATGGATGGCAAGATTTGGAATAATCATGACAGGCTTTTTAGACCTATATAGCACCATACGCGGATTGAACACATCCTCACTCTTTATAGCCACGCGCCCTGCTACTCCGAGAGGTCTGTCAAACCATGTGTTTAAAATCGGTCCTCCATACACCTCTACATTGACCTGTGCATATGAGTTTGTCATAAAATCCGGATTTGGCTTTATGCGAAGATATGGATAGTCTGTGTGAGCTGCCGCTATTCGCACCATATCCTTTTTGTTGTAGCCGCTTCCTACAGTAAACGCAAACATGGTCGTATCATGATGATTTAAGACATACCTGCCACCGCGCACAAGCTTCCAGTTACCTGTATAATCTATCTCCTCAAATCCGTTTTCCAAAAGCTCCTGCTTTGCAGCCTTCACACACTCGCATGGTGAAACAGCCGCTTTTAGTAAATCAAATAATTTTTCCTGTTTCATGGATTGCCTCCTGTTTTTATTGCATAACGCATTTATTCTACCACGGACTTTACAATTATTCCAGTTGAACAGGCTTTATTTTTATGGCATAATCCGCAAATCTGATGTATGATATAATAATCGATAACTATTCAAAACCACTTGAAACAATCATTCGCTGTCACATACAATGTGGGAAAATGAGGAGAAATTATGATATCAATTGAACTGACAGACACAAAGGACTTTATGAACAAGCTGCTTCGCACGGAAATCTTTGACAACTTCCTGCTCCAGGAGGCCGTCATCACAAAGGCAGCCTCATATGTCATAGATGGTCACCTGCAAAAGGGCTTTTACAGCTCCACAGAGCTTGAGGAAAATGGTATAGCTGGCTATAGCATACTCCCCTTTAGGATGCTTCGCACAAACTGCTTTGACCTGATAAAGGGCAGACAGACTCCATCGTCATTCAAGTTTGTCTTTCTGCTTTCACCTGAAAACATGGAGCACACCCTAAGCAGTCTGCATTCTGCTTTCACCGTGTCCGATATCAGTGGTTTTTTCATTAATATCAGGTATCAGAGCCAGCTTTTAACTCTGACAACCGGAATATCCTACAATATTTTTTCAGCGGATAAGACCTTAGACAGTGAATGGGATAAGCTTGTAATGAAATTTTTAGCAAATAATGACATAAACTTTAAAGAACTTTGACTTAATTGCTTTACATCTTAAACCTGTTATGCTATTCTAACGTTAGTTGCGTAAGCAGCATTATTATTATTTGGAGGTACTTTCGATGAGCAAAGGCACAGTAAAATGGTTCAATAACCAAAAAGGTTACGGATTCATCACAGCCGAGGACGGAAAGGATGTATTCGTACATTTCTCAGGACTTAACATGGAGGGCTTCAAAACTCTCGAGGAAGGTGCAGCAGTAGAGTTCGATATCACTGATGGCGCTAAAGGTCCACAGGCAGTTAACGTTGAGGTAGTTAAATAATTTTGACCACTCAGGCAATCTAGTTTCTATGTACCTTTTTCTTTATTATATATTTAGGTAAAATTATAGTTACAAAAATGTTAATTGGGGAATAAGATATAAGAATCATGATTAAAAAAGAAGAGTTCATTTCGAACTCTTCTTTTTTGTGCTTTTTTATTGTTTTGGTGCTTTTAGTTGTTTACACGATGATGAGACATCGGTGAGCTTGTGGTGAGTGGTAAAAATGTGTAACCATTCGCCTGTCCCCACTGTATGATCTGCTCGACCGCATTGACACTGAAATCCTTTATGTCGTGCTGCAATACAACTGATACATTATGGCTCTGCACACCGGAGATGACATTCTGTACCACCTGTTCCGTGCTGATTGGCTTACTGTTTGCATCTCCGCTCGATACATTCCAGTCACAGTATAAAAGGCCTCTTGCTGTCACATCATTTACGAGCTGTGTCATAATGCCCGGACAGTAATCCTTGCTCACAGTATTTGATGAGCCTCCCGGGAATCTGATGATTGACGCATTATTTCCTGTCTGTGCCTTTATGATACTGTTCATCTGCTCAAGGTCATCAAAAAATGCCTGCTCACTTGTATATATCTGGTTGTATTTGTGGCTGGCAGAGTGGATAGCCACTGTATGTCCTCTCTTTGCCTCCTCTGCTATCATGTTCTGATAGTCAGGATGTGTATTTGTAACAAAGAAGGTGGCCTTTACATTGTATTTATCAAGCACATCTAATAGCCCCTGTGTATACTTTCCGGGACCATCGTCAAAGGTCAGATAAATAATCTTGTTGCCCGGATTTACTGTGTCTGCCGTGGCAGCCGGATCATACACACTGACCACTCTTGTAGCAGTAGCCTTATTGCCTGATGAATCTGAGACCTCATAGGTCACAGTATACTTTCCCGCCTTATCCTTATCTACCTTATCTCCTGATACCTTGACACTGTCTGTAATGTCTCCGTCACAATTGTCTGTTGCCGTGTATCCCGGATCACTGTACTTATCACCCTTTTTAACTGACATAAAATCATCACCCGAAAGCTTTATCTGCGGTGCAGTGGTATCTGTGACATGCACAGTCCTTTTGACCTCGATCTCATTCTTTGACGAGTCAGCGACACTGTACTTTATCTCATAGTCTCCCGGCTTTGAAGTATCGACATCTCCTGTGACAGATACCTTGTCTGTCAGATCCCCATCATAGTTGTCAGTTGCCGTATATCCCGGGTCACTGAACTCGCTGCCTGCCTCTACAGTCATCTCTGCATCGCCATTTAATGTAATCTCCGGAGCCTTCTTATCCCTCACCTCAACCTTGATGGTCTGTGTCGCTGTTTTTTTACCGTATTGAGCAATTACTTTTATCTCGTATGAACCTATCTTTGTTGCATCGACATTACTGTCTATAGTGCATTTTATCTCTTTTCCCTTTCGATTTATAAGCCTGCCTCTGACATACGCCTTGATTTTTGGCGGCTCAAACTTTTTGCCATACTCAACAGTAATACCGTTTTTGAACTTGCTGCTGAACTCAATGTGTGAATCAAAGCATGTGATATACACTATAAACGCAACCACCAGAACTATTGCAACCGTAAGTATGCCAATAATCATCTTTTTATTTTTGTCCATTTTTACAATCCTCTTTAGCATTTTATAATTATTCTCTCTATATTATTACTCAAACCTGATAATATTATTTCAAGCAGTATCTATTATAGCGTTAAACAATCTTTTTTGCTACTGCAAATTCCTTGAGAATTTCTTAATGTTGGCTTCATATATTTCAGTTGTGTTACAATTGTTTCTTTATCATGAATACCTCCGGTGCAATCTTAATAAGTAATTAATTTATTTAATATCTTTGTTACTATTCAGTTCTCAATATGACTAACCACATATCTTTTTGCAGATATTCGCAATCACAAAAATCCCCCGAACAAGTCGGGGGATTTAAAAAGATTATGCTGTAACAATCATTTTATTACTGCTCCTTACGGTGCATCTCAAATGTCTCCATATGGTAGTTGGCGATGTTGTCACGAATCTTTCTGTCATCTGCTCTGCTTAAGAGATCATCACGGAACTTCTTGGTAGATACCATGTCATTGTATGAGCTTGGTCCGCCTACGCAGCCGCCCTCACATGCCATTCCCTCGATGAAGTTCTCAGGAAGCTTGCCTGCCTTCATGAGGAGAAGTGCCTTCTTACACTCTGCTGCTCCGTTTGCCTTGCAAACCTTACAATCAACATCCTCGCCTTTTTCCTTCATGCTCTCGATTACAGCTGCTGTAACTCCGCCTGAGTTTGCGAAACGCTTACCGAATACTGAGCCCTCCTGATATGAGGTATCATCAGCCTCAAGCTGTACTCCCTTTGCCTTCATAATAGCACGAATCTCGCTGAAGGTAAGTACATAGTCTGCATTGCCCTCTATCTTCTGATCATGTACCTCTGACTTCTTGGCAACACATGGTCCGATGAATACTGTAACTGCATCAGGATCCTTTGCCTTGATCATTCTTGAAACTGCACACATAGGTGAAACAGTTGTAGAAATCTTGTCAGCAAGCTCAGGATAGTGCTTTCTAACCATATTTACAAATCCAGGACAGCATGATGTAACCTTCTTCTCTCCTGCCTCGTATGCCTCAAGCCACTCATCAGCCTCGTATGCTGCTGTCATATCTCCTCCGAGTGCTACCTCAACAAAACCGTTGAAGCCAACTGCCTGCATAGCCTTCTTCCAGCTGTTCATAGTGATGTTTACACCAAACTGTCCCTCTGCTGCTGGTGCAACCATAGCGTATACATGCTTGTTCTCTGATTTGATTGCATCGATTACATCTACGATGTATGTCTTTGATCCGATAGCTCCGAATGGACAGCTGTGGATACACTTACCACATCTGATACATTTGCTCTCATCAATCACTGAAATGCCGTACTCATTGTATGTAATGGCATTTACAGGGCAAGAGAACTTACATGGTCTCTTTAAATGAGCGATAGCGTTGTAAGGACATGCCTGTGCACAGCGTCCACACTCCTTACACTTCTGTGGGTCGATATGTGAGCGGAGACGTCCTGCCTCAATTGCTCCGAACTTACATGCATTGATACAAGCCTTGCCAAGACAGTTCTGACAGTTCTCAGTAACTGTGTAGCTTGAAATCGGACAATCCTCGCATGCTGAGCTGATTACCTGGATGATATTGCCGTCATCGTTTGCGCTTGGTGCTTTACCCTCTGCAAGTCTGACACGTTGACGGATGATTTCTCTCTCCTTGTAGATACAGCAACGGAACTGAGGTGTCGGTCCCGGAACAGTGTAAATGGGATGTCATCTCTGATCTCATCGAGGTTACCTGCAAATGCAGCCTTTGCGACCTCAAGCAAAACTGCATGTTTGATTTTGATTACGTTTTCGTCAGCGTACATATTATCTCCTTTTTCTTAAAATAATGTATATTTTGTTACCTAATTAATTACATACTTAGAAGAATCATTATACCATATGACACTTCCCATATCACATGACCTGATTCCTCTAAAAAAATGCTCCTAGTACAGTATTTATCTACTAGGAACATTTTACAAAATTTTTTAAACTTTTTCTACCCTTGTATTCATCAAAATACAAAGAATTGTTATTTTTTTCACAATAACAGCGATTTCAATAAAGAATTACTCATGGCGCAGTGCATCAATAGGGTTTAGGTTCGCTGCCTTGTATGAAGGAAGCATGCCGAATATGATTCCGATCGCCATGGAAAAAAGCACCGCAAGTATAGCTGCTGCCGGACTTATCGCTGTCGGCGTGCCGTTTAGCATTGAGATAACCTTAGAGAGTATCACTCCGACCAGCACTCCGACCAGACCTCCAAGACTTGTGAGAACAACTGCCTCTGTGAGGAACTGCCCAAGTATTGCTCCCTTTCCTGCTCCGATTGCCTTTTTTAAGTCCTATCTCTGAGGTACGCTCTGTGACTGACACAAGCATGATATTCATGACACCGATACCACCGACCAGCAGTGATATTCCGGCTATCCATATGAGCATCATATTGGTTGACTGGCTGAGCTGCTGTATCTGCTTTGCCTGCTCCTGTAAATCCTGTGCCTTGTAGGCCACATCAGAGCCGTCTGTGACATTTAAATTGCTGTTAAGTATCTCCTCAGCAGCCTTTCCAACTGTAGCCATGGTATCCGTGCTGTCTGCTTTAAGCAAAAGGTTCTGCGGCTCATCATAACCAAATATAACCGGCCATGTTCCGCTTGGCACAAATACATTGCCCTGGCTGTCATCATAGGCATACATATAGTAATCATCAATTGAGTTTATTACCAGGTCATAGCTGTCCTTTTCCGTGACTACACCGACTACTGTAAACGGATATCCCTGTATCTCTACTGTCTTGCCGAGCGCGCTCTCTCCTGAAAACAGGCTGCTCTCCACGCTCTCATCGATGAGTGCCACCCTGCGTGCCTTTGCATAGTCATTCTTTGAGAAGCCTCTGCCCTTCATGACTACATAGCTTGCAGTATCGAAATATCCGTCATCGACACACCTGTTATATTGCCGCCCGAAAGTGCCGTGTTCAGATAATAGACTGCATTGGAAGCCTGTCTTGTACGGTAAAGAGCTGCATTTTTGCACATGGTCGAGCTCCTTTATGCTGTCAAGTGTGACAGCCGATACCTCAGTCACTCCCGCCGGCGCCGTTTCATATGATAAATCCATATCATAGCCATCCTTCTGCAGTGTGACCTTTACGTTATTACTTCCCGAACCTATGAGGTTCTTTTCTATCTGTTCGTTTGTGCCCTGAATTGTGGAAACAATCGCAATAATTGCTGCAATTCCGATGATGATTCCAAGCATGGTCAGAAACGAACGCATCTTATGTGACCAGATTCCCCTAAAGGACAATCTAATATTTTCAAGCATCTTTAATCCTCCCTGCTAAACTAATACATACCATCTTCGGACACCTTGGTTTTCTCGCCCTCCCTGACTCCATACGGGAATGCGATATAGTCATCATTTGTCAGACCTGACTTTATCTCCACATATGAGCCCCAGAGTGACTTGCCTGTTTTGACAGACTGCTTTTTGAGCTTTCCGTTGTCATCCTTGTATATATATGACTGTCCGTTCTCTGTTCTGACATATGACTTGTCGATATATAGTCCGCTGTCAGAGCCCTCTGATGATGTATCTATGGTCAACTCAAGTGAATCGCCCTTTTTGAGATTCTGCGGATTCTCAATGTATGCAGTGTACTCATAGAATGATGAGTTTGGATTGCTGTCTCCATAATAGTTTACGCTGTCTGACGGCACATTGCTTATCTCGGATATCGTGCCTTCATAGGTATCACCTGTCATGTAGTTGACTGCTGATACGCTCTGTCCTATCTTTACCGTATCCAGATCCAGCTCACCGATTGTTCCGCTGATATACAGTCCCGATACTCCCGAAAGCTGGAGGAAAGGTGTACCGTCCTTCGGTGGATTGGCAGGATCACAGACTGTTGTCACGATTCCGTCCTTCTTTGCATATACCACGCCATCCTCAAGCTCGCTCTGCAGTTCCTTTAAATCAGCCTGTGCAATTCTCTTTTGTAAATCAACATCGGCAACACTTCTGGTCTGCTCCTTTATGGCATCCTTAAGCTCATCTGCAGTGTATGTCTTTTCTTCTGCCGCGGTATCAGCTTCTGTCTGTGCGGTCTGTTCTGTGGCACTGTCTGTTTTGGTATCTGACGGCTCACTTCCTTCTGTATCATCAGAAGCATCTCCTGCTGTAGTTGTGCCTGCAAGGAAAAGCTTTATCTCATCGCTTTCATCATAGCCGCCAAGCCTATCTCCTCTTACGATAAGCTCCATATCAGGTGCATCCGCATCTCCTATTACAAACCGCGCTACCGCGCTCTTTTCTGAGAGTGTATTCAAAAGCTTTCCCGATACATATGAAGCTTCTGTACATGTAAATACATAAGGATCGTCCTCTGTACCGCTTCCTTTGGCCTCTGACAAATCAGATATCACATCATGCTGTTCATCAGGCTTTTGCTCAGGGGCATCCGGCTGTGTGTCAGGCTGTGGCTCAGGTGTAACAGGAGTCTCGGGCTGCTTTTCAACCGGTTTAGTGTTCTTTAGCTTGTCAAGCTTCTGCTTTTCCGATGCAAGCTGGTTCTCAAGACTCTGTATCTCAAGCTGCTTCATCTCAACCGAGAGGCGAAAGACTCGTCACATCATATGCAAGGAGCTTATCTCCGGCCTTTACCTGCTGATCCTTTGTGACATAAACCTCTGTCACCTTCTGTCCATCCTTTAAATTGATTGTCTGACATGCATCATCACACACCATTCCCCCACTGGTCATGGATGTGTAGTCGTTTGTCGTGCTGATCATCGAAACACTCATGACGGAAGCAAGCCCCTTGGAGTTTCTGTAATAAACAACTCCTGTGATGCTTCCCGCTGCAACTGCAACTACAAGGACAGCTATTATAATGATCTTAATTCTCTTTTTCTTTTTCATTACCTGCCTCCTGTCCTTCCTCTGTTATCTCGCCGTCTATGATATGGACGATGCGCTTTGCCTGCTCGGCTACCTTTCTGTCATGTGTAATCACGACAACCGTCACACCGGACTCATTAAGGCTCTCAAAGAGCTCAAGCACCTGCTTGCCTGACTTTGAATCCAAGTGCTCCCGTAGGCTCATCCGCAAGCAGAAGCTTTGGATGATTGACCATAGCTCTCGCTATCGCCACTCTCTGCTTCTGTCCTCCTGAAAGCTGTGTTGGCTTGAAATCAGCCCTGTCTGAAAGCCCTACACGCTCTAATGCCTCCATACCCATCTGCCTTCTGTCCTTTTTGCTCACACCGGCATATATGAGTGGCAGGCATACATTGTCCAGTGCACTCTCTCTCGGCATGAGCTGGAAATTCTGGAATACAAATCCAATTGTATCCCGTCTGACTTTAGTAAGCTCCTTTTCCTTAAGCTCACTGACAGGTCTGCCGTCAAGTATATATGTGCCCGATGTTGGCAGATCAAGACAGCCCACTATATTCATGAGAGTGGTCTTGCCGGAGCCCGACGGCCCCATGATTGCCACGTACTCTCCCTCCTCAATCTGGAGTGAGACATCCTTTAAAACCGGCACCACGAGCTTATCCTGGTCATAGTTTTTATAAATATGCTGGAGTTCTAGAATCATCTACTGTACCTCCGCGTCACCTGAACCGGTGGCATCTGCAGCACCTTCGTCCATTGTGCCATCATCCATGGTGCCATCATCAACAGGACCGCCCTCAGTGCCCTCAAGCATCTGGTCATCAAGGCTTCTGTACCCATATCGTCATAGACTGAATCTTCACCGCCGCCATTTTCAACGTACTCTTCCCATGTCTGTGCCTCACCCTCATAAAGGTCATCAGATGCCCATACTATATAGTCATCCTTTGTAAGCCCTGACTTGATTTCATACATCATGAGATTCTCGTCATAGTCTCCAAGCTCAACCTTTGTCTTCTCAAGCTTATCCTTTTTATTAAGTGTCCATACATATGCATCATCGCCATCCTTTACGACATAGCTCTCATCAATCCAAATACCATCCTTCACCTCTGTCTGTCCGAAATCCGGCTCCACATATACATGCTGTCCTAAAAGCATGTCGCCGTGCCTGTAAGCTGCACATAGAAGTTGTACTTTGATGCCTTCTGCTCGCTGCTTCCATCATCATACATGCCGGAATTGCTGTTATCAGTCTGAGGATTCTCAGTATCAACCTTGCTGATGGTACCCTGCCATGTCTTTGACTCATCAACTCTCGAGCGCACTATAACTGCCTGCCCCTTCTGCGAGTCCACTGTTTAAAAAGCTCTGCTCATCAATTGTGCCCTTTACCCTGTAATCACCGGTGGCAACGATTGTCATAAATGCAGTATCTGCTGTGTCTGCACTCTGATTCTCATTGATTTTCTTTACAACACCAATCATTGTGCTGTTTACAGTGGCATTTTTGATGCTCTCATCATACTTTTCTATCTCTGCCTTCTTCGTGGCAATATCGTACTGAGTCTGCTTCTGCTGTGTCTGCGCCTGCTGAATCTGCAGTGTATAGTCAAGCTGCTGATCCTTTGGCGCTTCCTTCTTTTCCTTGGTGAGCTGCTCTATCTGTGCATCATAGCCGGAAAGCGTATTGTTTAAGCTCTCAAGCTCAAGCGTGGCGCTTTCCTTTTTCGCAGCAAGATCCTTTGTATCATAGGTAAAAAGAGGTGTGCCCACCTGTACCTCATCCCCTTCTGACACAAGAATATCCTTTACCGTTTTTTCACTGTCAGCCTTGATATCCATGGTATCGGCTGCTTCCACGACACCGCTGTACTTGTCAGTACTTCCCGCCTGATACATGACATCAGCGACCTTGTTTGCATAGACTCCCGATGCCTTTGCTGCATTCTTCCCCTTTGTCATTGCAATGACAACAGCTGACACAATCACTGCTATGATAAGCACAGCTGCAATCACTGAAATGATTATCTTTTTCTTTTTACTCATTTCGACCTCCCTGTTTTCTTATAATTAATTGATTGATTATGAATTAATCATACCAAATATATATTGCATCTGTCTTTTAAGATTTTTTTAATATTTTACTAATAAAAAATGGAGGTTAGTATGGAAATAGCATTTAGTGAGAAAATTTCTCCACAGCTGTCCGCCGCCCTGTTGTCCACCCCTTATGAGCTTGGAAAAGAGGGAGGGCTTTCAAGCGGCTATCTGCCGGAGAGTGATAGCTGGGAAGTAATAGTAAAATATGTCGGTGACATCGAAAAAATAAAAGAAAAATATCCTTCTGTACTCATCACGAGGCTGCTCGGAAACTATGCGGTGCTCGTAATTGAGAAATCACTTGTAAATACCGTTGCCCTGTGCGATGAAATCATATATATGGAAAAGCCAAAGCAGTTTAACTACGATGTGTACGAGGGCTCGCAGGCCTCATGCATCACTCCCGTACACACCAATCCATATAATCTGACCGGAAAAGGTGTGCTCGTAAGCATTATCGACTCCGGAATTTACTATGCCCATCCGGCTTTTATACAGGATGGTGTAAGCAGAATCGCCTATCTGTGGGACCAGACTGTTTCCGATGATTCCTCACACAGTGATATCATCCCTTTCGGCACCTTATATGACCGCGATACAATCACCAAAGCCATAAATGCAGGAAACAGCTTAGAAATGCAGCGCATCTGCCCAAGCATCGACATATCCGGGCACGGCACTCATGTGGCAGGGATCGCTGCCGGAAACGGAAATGGTAATGAACAAAACACAAAATACCGCGGTGTTGCTTATGAAAGCACTCTTATAATCGTAAAACTCAAAACCTCAGGCGGTGCCAGCTTTCCCACAACCACGCAGATTATGCTGGCAGTAGACTTTTGCATAAGAAAATCAATCGATATGAACATGCCTATCGCCATAAACCTAAGCTTTGGCACAAGCAACGGCTCACACAGCGGCACCTCACTGCTTGAATCATACCTGGACTATATAGCAGGAAACTACCGCTGCGCTGTCTCAGTCGGCTCAGGTAACGATGGAGCCGGCTTTGGTCATGCAAACGGCAGCTCATACCCTGCCGATGCAGAGCTTGCGATAGGCTATCCTGAGCCGTCTCTTTCCATTGATTTATGGAAAAAATACTGGGATGATATACAGCTGCGCATTAGTGCACCAAATAATGATATGCTGGAGATTCCCGATACAATTACCAATCAGGCAAAGGGCTTTACATACAGATACAATCTCGATGGGACAGACATATATATAACAGGCGGCGGTCCCTCTCCCTACTCTCCTTTTCAGGAAATATTCATTGAACTCATGGGATTGGAATACATCTCACCCGGCATCTGGAAAATATCACTTGAACCCATATCTGTAAAGGACGGCTCATGGGATATATGGCTGCCGTCAGGTGCTCTGCGCAATGCACAGACCTCATTTATCCATGCATCGCCTGATATCACCCTGACCATCCCCTCAACCGCTCAAAATGTCATATCTGTCGGAGCCTATGACAGCCGAACAAACCGCACAGCCGCCTTTTCCGGCCGAGGCTATACCTGGGCCTTTGACAGCATAAAGCCTGATATCATTGCGCCAGGTGTAGACATTATTTCATGCTCAAACACCGGAGGCTACACTTCAAAAACAGGGACATCTATGGCTGCACCGTTTGTGACCGGTGCGGCTGCGCTTCTGATGGAATGGGGAATTGTGCGTGGAAATGACCTCTATATGTATGGCGACAAGCTTAAAGCTTCTCTCATAAAAGGTGCAGGTGAAAATGTATTTACAACTGCCTCACGGGCTCTCTCTGAAAACACTTCCAAAAACACAAAATACCCCAACCCTGTGACGGGCTGGGGTACATTGTGCTTACTGGATAGTATTCCTTAGTGGAAAGCGCTATTCGTATACATGCTTCTGATGCTTCTTTGCATCTGCCTTATTCTTTTTCTTCAATGGATGCTTTGGGTTTTTATCCATTATAATCGCTTCCTTCCGTTCGTTCTGACTACGTTATACACCTGCAATTAGCACTTGTCAAGTAAGAGTGCTATTTTTAATTAATTATTTATATTTAGCGTGAAATCTCAATCATTTTGATGTTAAAGCGTCGATTTGTATGCACAATTATTGACGGTTTGCTAAATTTAATTATTATCTCTTCATCACACTCTTTTTAAACACAGTCATCGCAATTCAAAAAATACATCATTACATAGCTGCCAAATATACAAAATATGCTGCATAGCAAAGCAGCATCACCACTCCACATGGCTTTCTAAGCTCTTTATGTCTTATCGTACCGCCCCACAGGAGCACACCGCACAGGATTGCCACAACTGTATCAATCACAAACCTGCTCTCAAACGGTACCGGACAAATGAGAGCTACTGTTCCGACTACAAAGAGTATATTGAAAATATTGCTGCCGACTATATTTCCAATCGCTATACCGGCATTTCCCTTGCGTGCTGCTGAAACAGATGTAACAAGCTCCGGAAGAGATGTGCCGAATGCAACGATTGTCAGTCCGATAAAGCGCTCACTCATGCCGCAGGCTCTTGCTATGGTCGTGGCACCGTTTACGACAAGCTGGCTTCCAATTACGACGCACACACCGCCCAGCACAATAAAGAGCAGACATTTCCATACCGGATATAGCTTTACCGACTGCTCATCACTGCTGTCATTGCCCTTTTTTGCCAGAATATACAAATAAAGCAGATATGCAATAAATAAAATCCACAGTATAACACCCTCAATGAATGTGATTTCATTGCCTGTCATTCCCATCACGAGAAGCACCGCTGTGATAAGAAGCATGTACGGTATCTCGTATTTGAATGTGGTTTTTTGTATGGCTACATTTGTGATGAGTGCCGTCACTCCCAGGATTATAAGGATATTTAGTATATTGCTGCCGACAATATTGCCGACTGTAATCCCCGCATTACCCTTTATTCCTGCAGTGATGCTGACTGCCGCCTCCGGCAGCGACGTACCCATCGCCACAATCGTCAGTCCAATCACAAGCTGCGGAATACCAAATTTCCCGGCGAGCGCCGCCGCTCCATCCACAAACACATCCGCGCCCTTCACCAGTGCTACAAAGCCTGCTATAAGCAGTAAAATTGCTACAAAAATCATAATTTTCCTCCTTCTGCTGTCCTTTTTAAGGATGCATGATTAATTGATAGATACATCTATGTCCTATCAGCAGAAGGCTTTTATATACAAAAAAGGCGACACTTCTGCTGTATAAAACAACAAAAGTCTCGCCATTTAATCACTCTCCGGATTGCTGTCATATATGTATGATATGTATGAGCAATCGTACTGACGGATAAGTAAGCACTTTCGTGCCGGCTACTCCCTTTCATTTATATACTATGATATGTCAACGCAAGGGTATTCGTCAAGAGAAAGTTTTTCTTGCCTTTATCACGCTAACGTGGTAGCATGGTTACTAAATAAACTATTAAAGAGGTACTACAAATGAAAACATCAGAAATTATTGTATTTATCGTCTATCTGTTGTGCATGCTGGGTATCGGTATCTTCTTCTTCGTGAAAGAACAGAAACGGCGGAGAAAAGACCTACTTCCTCGGCGGACGTGAGATGGGACCATGGGTTGCGGCGCTGTCAGCCGGAGCCTCAGACATGAGTGCATGGGTACTCATGGGACTTCCTACTTCTATCTATGCACTGGGCTTAGGTCAGGTATGGATTCCTGTAGGACTTGCAATCGGCTACACTATAAGCTGGTTGAAGCACCGAGACTGAGAAAATTCTCGATTGTAGCAAACGACTCAATCACCATTCCACAGTATCTGACCAACAGATTCCTGTCCAAATCACTTGCACTGCAGGTGATATGTGCAATTGTGTTTTTGGTTGCATACACTATTTATGCGGCATCAAGCGTAAAGGCATGCGGTACTCTTTTCCACACTGTAATAGGAATGGATCCACAGATTGCCATGTATCTTGCAGCAGTTGTCATCGTAGGCTATACTTTCCTCGGCGGCTTCTCGGCTGTATGCTGGACCGATTTTTTCCAGGGCATGCTCGTGCTTGGTTCTATGTTTATAGCACCTATTTTTGCAGCATTTATGCTTGATACATCATCTACATCAGCACTCCCGGGCGGTTACTTAAATCCATTCTCAAGCTGGCAGGATATCGTGTCAGGACTGGCATGGGGACTTGGTTACTTTGGTATGCCACATATCATTATCAGATTCATGTCCATCAAATCACAGAAGGATTTGAAAAAATCAGCAAAAATCGGAATCACATGGACCTTACTTATTGTATTTTTTGCGACTTTAATCGGAGTAATCGGAAGACTTTTCCTTGGCTTTGACGAATCAATCAATGAAAACTCTCTTGTTTTCATCCAGATTGTAAGAAAGATTTTCCCGGGTGTTATCTCAGGTATACTGCTCTCAGCAGTGCTTGCCGCTTCCATGAGTACCGCAGACAGCCAGCTGCTTGCTGCTTCATCTGCTTTCTCGAGCGATGTGTACAAGCCTGTCATCAGAAAAGGTAAGGCAAGTGACAAAGAGATGATGTGGACCGGCCGTATTGTCGTTCTTGGAATCGCTGTTGCAGCACTCATCATCGCTTCAAACCCTAATGCCGGCTCTATCATGGCACTTGTTTCCAATGCATGGGGTATCTTTGGAGCTGCCTTTGGACCAGCAATCATGCTCAGCCTCTTCTGGAAGCGCTTTAACTTCAAAGGTGCTGTTGCCGGAATCATAACAGGTGCTGCCGTTGATATATTGTGGTATGCATTCCTCACATCAACCGGAATCTACGAGCTGCTGCCGGGATTTGTTTTAGGACTTATCGCAGCCGTTGTTGTGACACTTTGCACAAATGAGCCTTCAAAAGAGGTTTATGAGCGCTCTTCGATAAGGCTCAAAAATTTGATGAGTAATTGAAATAATTAATCATTTAAAATATAGAACTTCGTCGCAATTCTGCCATTTACGGCCCGGTAATGATTTTGTTTTATTTTTTCTATGCTTTATGTTGTGCTTTTAGAAGAGCTGCTTTAGTACCTGCATTGGTATTTACCTTTACAAAGGCAAATGTGCTGAAATGGTCTGTCTCAAATACAATTCCTTTAACTTCTACAGATGAAGCACTCGCTCTTTAATCTCCTGGGTTCTTCCCTGATTCCAGAACTGTGTGCCGATATAGCCGCATGTACGGCGGGCTACACTCATCTTGTTCTGGTCACGGTTGCCACAGTGTGGGCACTCCCAGATAAGCTTGCCTGAGCCCTCTTCCTCTACGATTTTGATTTCTCCGTCGTAGCCGCATACCTGGCAATAGTCGCTCTTTGTATTCAGCTCTGCGTACATGATATTGTCATAAATGTACTGCATTACTGAAAGCACTGCAGGGATATTGTCCTGCATGTTTGGTACCTCCACGTAGCTGATAGCGCCACCCGGAGACAGCTTCTGGAACTGGGACTCAAACTTTAGCTTGTCAAATGCATTAATCTGCTCTGTTACATGCACATGGTAGCTGTTTGTAATATAGTTCTTGTCGGTAACACCCTTGATGATACCAAAGCGCTTCTGTAAGCACTTAGCAAACTTATAGGTGGTAGACTCAAGCGGTGTGCCATATATACTGAAATCGATGTTTGACTCCTTTTTCCACTGCTCACATGCATCGTTTAAGCGCTGCATTACCTTAAGTGCAAACGGTGTTCCCTCCTTTTGGCTCTGTGTGTGATACTCCCTTCATATAGCGTACACACTCACAAAGTCCTGCATAGCCGAGTGAGATTGTTGAGTATCCGTTAAATAATAATGGGTCTATAACCTCTCCCTTTTTCAGACGTGCAAGTGCTCCGTTCTGCCAGAGAATCGGTGCTACATCGGATTTGGTACCAAGAAGCCTCTTATGTCTGCACATAAGTGCTCTATGACACAGCTCAAGTCTCTCATCAAGTATCTTCCAGAATTTTTCCTCATCCTTTTCTGATGAGCATGCCACATCAACGAGATTTAAGGTGACAACACCCTGGTTGAAACGTCCATAGTATTTACGCTTGTTTGGATCAAAGTTCTCGGCATGTGCCACATTGCCCGCTGTCTGTGAGCATCTGTCCACTGTGAGGAATGAACGGCAGCCCATGCATGTATACACATCTCCGTCCTTAAGCTCCTTCATGACCTTCTCTGAAATATAGTCAGGCACCATTCTCTTTGCAGAGCACTGTGCCGCGAGCACTGTGAGATTCCAGTACTTTGAATCCTCTGTGATATTATCATCCTCAAGCACATATATGAGCTTAGGGAATGCCGGTGTGATATATACACCCTTTTCGTTCTTTACACCCTTTATTCTCTGGTGCAGCATCTCCTCAATGATTGCGGCAAGATCTGCCTTTGTCTGCGGATCGGATACCTCATTCAGGTACATGAATACTGTGATAAACGGTGCCTGTCCGTTTGTAGTCATGAGTGTGATGACCTGATACTGAATCATCTGCACACCACGGTTGATTTCCTCCTTGACACGGAGCTCTGCTACCTCGTTGATTTTTTCTTCATCTAAATCAAGGCCTACGCTCTCGAATTCCTTTTGCACCTGCTTTCTGAACTTCTCACGACTGACCTGTACAAATGGTGCCAGATGTGCAAGCGAGATACTCTGTCCACCATACTGTGAGCTGGCAATCTGTGCGATAGCCTGTGTAGCAATGTTGCAGGCTGTTGAAAAGCTCTTTGGTGTGTCAATCATAGTCTCACTGATTACTGTGCCGTTCTGAAGCATGTCCTCAAGGTTTACAAGACAGCAGTTGTGCATATGCTGTGCAAAATAATCTGCATCGTGGAAATGGATAAGCCCCTTCTCATGAGCCTCCACTATATCCTCAGGAAGCAGGAAACGGCGTGTGATATCCTTGCTCACCTCACCTGCCATGTAGTCACGCTGCACGCTGTTTACAGTAGGATTCTTGTTGGAGTTTTCCTGCTTTACCTCCTCGTTATTGCACTCAAGAAGGCTAAGAATCTGCTGGTCCGTAGAGTTTGACTTACGGACGATGGCTCTCTTATATCTGTAAGTAATGTAGTTTCTGGCTACGGTAAAGGCACGCTTGTTCATGAGCTGGTTCTCCACCATATCCTGTATCTCCTCAACGCTTGGAGAGCGCTTCATGTTCTCACATGCAGTCTCCACGTTGCTTGCAATTTCCTCAATCTGATCAGCAGTAAGCTTCTCATAGTCTAGCACTGAATCGTTTGCCTTTCTAATGGCAGCTACAATTTTGGCTGCATCAAATATGTCCTCACTGCCGCTTCGCTTGATGATTTTCATGTAAATTTCTCCTCTCTGTATACTAAATGCTGCAAAATACGTTACACTATATATAGTATCATTATTTACATTACATACTATATATATGTATTTTATCATGTAATGGCACAAAATATGCAGCTATAAATGATGTAATCATTAATTCATGTTACTGCCCTGCAATGTAAAGCGGGCGGACTTTTCACCAAACAATTACGATATAGCTACATATAAAATGCCATATTATTTAATACCAATCTGTGCATCTGTCTTTTGATGACACTCTAAATTATACAAGATATTGTTGCTATGTCAATACGCTCAACAATATTTTGTAGCATTTTGACTTATTGCACAAAAAAAGCCACAATATTTATGCTACTTTTTCAACTCTGTAATTATTTTGTTACTTGTTAAGCTTTTCCATATTGTCAATCACTCTGTCCAAAAAGCCAAGCATCATGTTAAACTCCTCCTTAGAAAAGCCTTCGTGCATGGCTTCCTCTATTACCATTATATTTTCCCTTACCCTGTTTTCGTGGTCCAGTGCTTTTTGCGTCAGCTCAATCCTCTTAAGCCTTGCATCATTTTCCATAGGTGTGCGCACGATATAGCCGTTTTTTTCAAGACTTTTAAGCATATTTGTCACTGTGGCTCCTGACAGGTGAAACTCTGCCTCGATATCCTTTTGAAATATATTTTGGCCCTGATTATCCATTATATATCCAATCATCATACCCTGGCTTCGCGGTATACATTCTGTTTTACTGCACCTTTTTCTGTCAAAATATCTGTCTATACTCCTGCTGATGCGGTTTATCTTGTGTCCTAAGTATTTATCCGGTGTAAACTCCTTCATATCTGAAATCCTTTCATAGATTTTTCTTGACAATAAAAAAAGTATATCTATAATATAGTTAGCACACTAACTAATTAAATGCAAGTATTTTTTTAGTTAACCACATTACCATAAATGTGGGAAGTTTGTTTTAATCAAATATAAATAAGAAGAAAGGACAAAACATATGTTAAAAACACTAGGTGCCCAAATAAAGGAATACAAATGGGCTTCGATTGCGACACCTGTTTTCATGCTGCTTGAAGTGGCTGTGGATACCATAATCCCTCTTCTCATGGCATCAATCATAGACAACGGTGTCAATATGGGCGACACAAGGCATATCTATATCATGGGTGTGTGGATGATTGTCGCAGCACTGTTTGGTCTTTTGACAGGATGTCTCGGTGCAAAATATGGTGCAAAGGCCGCCATGGGCTTTGGAAAGAATCTGCGTGCTGCAATGTTCCGCAACATCCAGACCTTTTCCTTTGCAAATATCGACAGATTCTCATCCGCGAGTCTTGTCACACGTATGACAACCGATGTGACCAACATCCAGAATGCTTACATGATGCTGCTTCGCATGGCTATGAGAGCCCCTGCATCCATAATATGTGCGATGGCTATGTCATTTTTTATCAGCCCTCGCCTTGCGACAATATACTTAATCGCTGTCATTGTGCTTGGAGCTTTACTGCTTTTCATCAGCAAGGCGGCTATGAAATACTTCGACAGAGCCTTCAAGCGCTATGATGACCTGAATGAAAGCGTACAGGAAAACGTATCCGCTATCCGCGTTGTAAAGGCATACGTCCGTGAGGATTATGAGAAGAAACGTTTTTCAAAGGCAGCACAAAATATCTACGATGTATTTGTAAAGGCTGAAAGCCTTGTGGTATACAACTCTCCGCTCATGCAGTTTACAGTGTATGCCTGCATCCTGTTAATAAGCTGGCTCGGAGCTCATATGGTGGTAAGCAGCACTCTCACTACAGGTGATCTGATGGCTCTTCTCACCTATTGCATGAATATTCTGATGAACCTCATGATGCTCTCGATGGTGTTTGTAATGATTTCACTCTCACTCGCATCCGCAAGACGAATCAGCGAGGTATTAAATGAGCAGAGCACACTGCACAATCCAAAGGAGCCGCTTTACGATGTGCCTGACGGAAGCATAAGCTTTAAGCATGTAACCTTCAGATATTCAGACACCGCTGAAACTCCGGTTCTGTCAGATATAAATCTAGACATAAAATCCGGTGAGACCATCGGCATCATAGGAGGAACCGGAAGCTCGAAATCTTCCGTAAACCTGATAGCCGTCTCTACGACACAGACACCGGCTCTGTAATCGTCGGAGGCCACGATGTGCGTGAGTACGACATGGACACTCTCAGAAACAAGGTAGCTGTCGTGCTCCAGCAGAACGTGCTTTTCTCGGGCACCATACTCGAAAATCTGCGCTGGGGTGACAAAAATCGCTACCACAGATGAGTGTATTGAGGCCTGCAAAATGGCATGCGCCGATGACTTTATCGAGTCCTTCCCTGACAAGTACAACACCTACATAGAGCAGGGCGGAACCAACGTATCCGGTGGCCAGAAGCAGCGTCTGTGTATCGCAAGAGCTCTGCTTAAAAAGCCAAGGATACTCATACTCGATGACAGCACCTCGGCTGTAGATACAGCAACAGATTCAAAAATCCGTGCTGCCCTCGCAAAAACAATACCGGGAACCACTAAGCTCATCATCGCACAGCGTATCTCATCAGTCATGGATGCTGACCGTATCATCGTGATGGATGACGGAAAAGTGGACGGCTTTGACACTCACGAAAATCTGCTTAAAAATAATGAAATCTACCGCGATGTTTACGATTCCCAGACAAACGGCGGAGGAGACTTTGATGAAGGAGGTGCTGCCTGATGCCAGGACCAAGAGGACCACGAGGTCCAAAACCCAAAAATTAAAAATCCCGGTAAGCTTTTTGCGCGCCTCATGGGATTTATTTTCAAGAAATATTTACCTGCCTGCATAATTGTTGTGATATGTATCTTTGTCAGTGTACTTGCAAATGTGCAGGGAACCATGTTTACCAAAAATTTGATTGATGACTATATAGTACCACTGCTTAAGACAGGAAGTCCCGACTACGGACCACTCCTTGCAGCAATGGGAAGGGTCGCCGTATTCTACGGCATCGGCGTCATCAGTACGTTTGCATACAGCAAAATAATGATCTACGTATCACAGGGCACCATTAAGAACCTGCGTGTTGAGCTCTTTTCCCATATGCAGGATCTGCCAATCCGATACTTTGACTCACATGCGCACGGCGATATCATGTCAATTTATACAAACGATATCGATACACTCCGCCAGCTCATCAGCCAGAGTCTTCCGCAGATACTTAACAGTGCTATCACTGTTGTGAGCGTTTTTGTTTCAATGGTCATATTAAATATTCCGCTCACCATACTAACTATCGTGATGGTAATCGTAACAACAGTCGTGACAAAAAGAAATTTGCAGGCTTCTCCAGCCGCTATTTCCTTCGCTCAGCAGCGCGACCTCGGCAAGGTTAACGGCTTCATCGAGGAAATGCTCAACGGCCAGAAGGTAGTCAAGGTATTTACCCACGAGCAGGAAAATATTGAAGCCTTCGACAAAATAAACGATGAACTCTTTGAAAGCGCCTACAATGCCAACATGTACTCCAACATGCTCGGTCCTGTAAACGCACAGATTGGAAATCTAAGCTACGTGCTCTGCGCTCTTGCCGGCGGTGTTATGGCTCTTTCAGGCTTTGGCGGTCTGACCCTTGGTAAGCTTGCGAGCTTTCTGACCTTTAACAAGAGCTTTAACATGCCTATCTCGCAGGTCAGCCAGCAGTTCAACAGTATCATCATGGCACTTGCCGGATGCGACCGTATCTTCTCTCACTGCTCGACGAAACGCCTGAGACTGACGAAGGCTATGTCTCACTGGTAAATGCTAAGGAAGAAAACGGAAAACTCACTGAAACACCTGAGCACACCGGCTTATGGGCATGGAAGCATACTCATCAGGCTGACGGCTCTGTGGACTACAAAAAACTCGAGGGCGATGTGGTATTTGACGATGTGGATTTCGGATATGTGCCTGAGAAAATTGTACTGCACGATGTGGATCTTTTTGCAACACCCGGTCAGAAGATTGCCTTTGTTGGCACCACCGGAGCTGGAAAGACTACCATCACTAACCTTATCAACCGCTTCTACGATATAGCAGACGGCAAGATAAGATATGACGGCATCAATATAAACAAGATTAAAAAGGCTGATCTGCGCCACTCTCTTGGCATTGTTTTGCAGGATACCCACCTTTTCACAGCTACTGTCATGGAAAACATCCGCTACGGCAAGCTTGATGCCACAGATGATGAAGTATACGCAGCTGCCCGCCTGGCAAACGCCGATACGTTTATCCGCCAGCTTCCTGACGGCTACAATACTGTACTGACAGGTGACGGTGCAAACCTAAGCCAGGGCCAGCGCCAGCTTCTAGCCATTGCGCGTGCCGCTATCGCCGATCCGCCTGTGCTCATCCTCGATGAGGCTACAAGCTCAATTGATACACGTACCGAGCGTATTGTTCAGGACGGCATGGATAAGCTCATGCATGGCCGTACTACATTTGTTATCGCACACAGGCTTTCTACTGTCAGAAACAGCGACTGCATTATGGTTTTGGAGCAGGGACGCATTATTGAAGGGAAGTCAGTGATGAGCTGATTTCAAAGAAGGGAAAGTATTATCAGCTTTATACAGGAAAGACTGCTTAATTCAGTATCATAGCATGACTACGAAACCGGGCCGTGAACGCGCCTGGCTCACGCTAACGCTTTGCTGTTAAGATTCTGTACGAATTATGCTTATAGTGTTTCTATGTGACGAAACGGCTTTTATGCGCCGTCCATGGCGCATAACACCTTGCCCAGCCATCCATGGCTGGGCATTTCTGTGTTCATGTGCATAATTCTACAGTATCTAAACAGCTTCGCTAGTCGCTTACATGAGGGTGTGTCCCCCTGCTGCGTTCCCGGTCTCCCGGTTTCTTACGCTGTGACTAGATGTTCATTTTGTGGTTAGCTAATATTTCTTTCATCTTTTGCACTTCGGCCTAATACAATTCCACCATATCGCTTGGCATTCTCAGATCACCTCTAGGAGATAATGAAACAGTTCCCACCTTTGGTCCGTCAGGTATGCATGAACGCTTAAACTGCTGCTGCCTGAAACGCGTAAAGAATGTTTCCAGAGTCTTTTCTATTTCACCCTTACTTACATTTGCAAAAGCAATCTCTGCAAGTTTTAATATCCGATCCCGGCTTTCTCCATTACGCAGAAAATGATAAAGGAAGAAGTCATGAAGGTCATATTTGCCGATGCTCTCCTCTGTTTTCTGTGCTATGTTACCGTCTTTATCCGGCGGCAGTAGTTCAGGAGAAATAGGCAGGTCTGCTATTTCGCAAAGCACATTTTTCATTTCATCCGTTGACGCGCACTCGCTGGCATAAGCCTGTACAATGTATTTAACAAGTGTCTTTGGTACACTGCAGTTCACGGCATAATTGCTCATATGGTCACCGTTGTAGGTGCACCAGCCAAGTGCAAGCTCTGACATATCACCTGTACCGATTACAAGTCCGTCTACCATGTTTGCATAATCGAATAATACTTGCGTACGCTCTCTGGCCTGAATGTTTTCATATGTCACGTCAAAAACATCATCCGGATGTCCTATATCCTTCATGTGCTGTCTGCATGCAGCCTCAATATTAACTTCCACGGCTGTCACTCCAAATTCTTCCATAAGCCTGTCAACAATTGTCTTTGTAGTAGATGTAGTTCCAAATCCTGGCATTGTAATACCATAGATATTTCTCTTCGGAATGCCAAGTGCTTCAAATGCATCACAGCATACCAAAAGTGCAAGTGTGCTGTCCAGACCGCCGGATATTCCAAGAACAACATTTTTTATTCCGGTGGATATGAGTCTCTGTTCCAGACCTTTTGCCTGAAGCGACAAAATCTCCATGCAGCGGTTTTTTCGGTTGTTTTTATCACTTGGTACAAACGGATACGGATTAACTTTCTTTGGCCATATTTGATAATCCTTCATCCGGTTTTCACCATTTAAAATTACTTTTATCACATCCGGCACATCAGCCCATGAATCGCTGTTGTATCTGTGGCGGTCATTCATGCAGCGATCAATATCTATCTCACTTATCACAAAACCAGAGCTCATCACATCATCTTCTGATACCTTTTTATTCATACGTTTTGAATAATCTGACGTCTCACCAGCTATTCTGCCATTATCAGCTATGATGCAGTGGCCGGAAAATACCAGATCCGTGCTGCTCTCTCCTGCACCGCTTGACGCATACACGTATCCGGCACGGCATCTTCCTGACTGCATCGCCACAAGACTGCGCCTGTATTCTCTTTTTCCGATTACGTCATTGCTTGCTGATGGATTTATAATGATATTTGCACCGGCTTTGCAAAGCTCCCCGCTCGGAGGCGCACTTACCCATAAATCTTCACAAATCTCAGTACCGACAATTGCGCCTCTCAGATCCTTGATAATAATATTCGGAGAAAAAGGTACTGTTGGCCTGTTTGCGACATAATTTAAAGTAATCTCATCTGATAATCTCTTGTCTGCGCTTGTAAACCAGCGTTTCTCATAAAATTCACCATAGTTGGGAATATATGTTTTTGGCACAATTCCAACAATTTCTCCGCTGTGTACATATGCAGCACAGTTGAAAAGTCTGCCAGCTTCATCTTCTATCGGCAGTCCCACGCATACAAGGATGCTTAAATCCTGCAATGCTGTTTTAATCCTGTCCAGTTCTTGCTGAGCCTGCGCGAGCAGTTCTTTTCTCAAAAACATGTCTGCACAGCTATATCCCGTAATACACAGCTCCGGAAAAACCACAAGCTGCACATCCTTTTTTGCAAGTGACTCTGCAATGTGTATGATATTGTCAGCATTGTTCACGCAGTCCCCGAGATAAATCTCAGGGGACGATGCGGCAACACGGTAAAATCCTGTATTCATGACATTTCCTCCTAGCGGTCATTTTTCATCCTGTAATCAATGCAGCGGTTTAAGTAATCCACATAATCCGGATTTTTGCACATCCCCTTGCCGGGTGTATCAGAAATCTTCGCTACATCCATACCATTGCATATTGTGGTTTTCATGACAATATTGAGTGCAGGAACATCTGTATCATTGCTTAAGTATGTGCCAATACCGAAAGCTACATTTGTTTCCTTGCAGAAATGTCTGTAGAGCTTGTCAGCACGCTCAAAATCAAGACTGTCGCTGAATAAAAGTGTCTTTGTTTTTGGGTCAATTCCAAGGCTCTTGTAATGAGCAATCATCTTTTCACCCCACTCATACGGGTCTCCGCTGTCATGACGCACTCCTGAGAAAAGTGTCGCATAGGTCAGCTGGAAATCACGCAGGAAACAGTCTGTTGTGATTGTGTCAGTAAGCGCAATACCGTTTAATACTCCATACTCCTTGATCCATGCATCGAGAGCATACCAGTTTGAATATGCCGGATTGTGCCTGTGATTGCCCTGTCCTGTGCACATAATCCACTCATGAGCCATGGTGCCTACAGGTGTAAGTCCGTACTTCTTTGCAAGATACACATTTGATGTGCCGACAAACTTTGATGAACTGTGCAGGGTGTCGTTTAAATGTGCGAACTTCTGCACTGCAAGCTCCTGCGCTTCAGCAGAAAGTCTTCTTCTGAGACCAAACTCTGAGAATGTACCCGCGTACCAGTGTCCGTTCTTTAAATTCTCATACTTTGCATCCAAACGCTTCTTAAAGCTGTCAAGCAGCTTATCATAGTCATATGCCATTCTGAAATACACTTCATTTACAATGGCAAGTGTCGGAATCTCATACATTGAAGTGTTAAGCCATGTTCCTTTTGCCTCGATAGACAAGCCACAAGGTGCATCTGTTCCTATCTCAAAATCCTCAAAACGCGGCTGCCAGAGACGAAGAAAATCAACATAAGAGCCTTTGATCCATTTGATATTGTCAAGATATGCAAGCTCATCCTCTGTAAACCGAAGCTTACAGAAAGCCTTAATCTGTTCTGTTATCTCCTGCACCATTTTCTGTGTAAAATGCACATCTTCATTTCTGCACTTGAATGTCCATGTGGTCTTGTAATCCGTAAACTGATGGAATATTGTCTGACCCATGCTGAATTTATACATATCAGTCTCTAAAAGACTTGTGATTATCTGGTTTAATTTCATAATATTCTCCTCCCATTTCTTACACTATTAGTATGTCAGAAACATTTTTAATAAATGGCTTTCTATATAATATTGACCTGAATCATTTTCATTGCTT